>Ga0302186_10000930_pt1 | contig 25330 bp, 17 predicted proteins | sample II_Bog_E1_2_FD_198782 | JGI IMG/M metagenome (GOLD analysis project Ga0302186, IMG submission 198782) | Peat permafrost microbial communities from Stordalen Mire near Abisko, Sweden - II_Bog_E1_1 | ecosystem: Environmental > Terrestrial > Soil > Wetlands > Peat | place: Sweden: Abisko...
AAGAGTCTCCTTTTCGTCAAAACCTAATCTCCTATCTTCGAAAATATCGAAGACATTGCGCGTACTTACGCCTAACCCAGGCCAAGACATGCAAAAGTTTAGCAAGAAAGTCGAAGGCTTAGGCTTGAAGCAAGCCAGTCACAAGTTGGAACTTATTAACGAAGATCAACGGGCAGTTCGAAAAATTGACTTGGACCAACTCAGTGAAAGCATTGCAATAGTGCGTTCCAACGGCTATGAGGGAAGTGCGATGTTGAAGCTGATCGAAAACATTCGAAAGGATCTGTAAGTAGGAAAAGTATAAGCGAGTGAGCAGCAATATTGGAAGGATATCAAGGAAGCTGCAGAAAGTGTAATTACTGAATGGTAAGAAAAGAACTCATAGTTTATCCAACAACACGAACGATAATTTTTAGAGTTGAAGATGGGTAAAATGCAGCGTTCAATGTCGCAACCAGAAAAAGTAGAACACTCAGAAAATGTAAAAGAATAATAGAAGCGAGAAGTCAGCCAATAAAATAAAGTGGTAAAAGAGGAGGTGGATTTATTAGGTGAGGTTTGGCAATAAGAAAAGCCTGAAAAAGCTGAAAATAGTGGCAAATTGTAAGTCAATTTACTGGACCTGTGACTTGGCTGATCTTAATTATGCCCTGTGCAAATAACCATAAATAGCATTATTAAATTTAGACAATTAATTGAGTTGTAGAAAATTAAATTGTATTTTTAAACAAAGGAAAGAATTATTAATACTTATTGCTGATAGTTGTACATATAGATAGATATTAGTTCTCCGCTTGCGCAGATTATTAGTTATACATATAAGGTCTTAAAAAAGAATCACATTGGAGGCAGCAAGGCCCGACAGGTCGGGCACTCCAGCTTTACCTACATCCAGTGAGTAAGACACTATGCGTGAAACTTATGACTGCAGGGAGTAATCATTATTGTAGCTTACACCAACAAATCTTCATTCATCCCTTAGTTTATGCCGCCCATAGCTGATGGTTAGTTTTCAAAAATATTCTGTAAACAAATCGCGCATTCATCTTCTCGATTAAGCTCATCTTGCTTTAGTTTGTGACGGTAGTTGTAGTAATTTGGTAAAAATCGCTTAGGAACGAAGAAGCGGGAGCCCAACTTGAACTGCAGCAGCAATACCAACACCTGAGTTAGAATAATTTACTTGCAATAGATAAAGCGAAAGCAAGACTACTACTAACGCAAAATTAGGAGAAAGCCTAAACCTATTATCAGGGCAGGCGCGCTCATACAAGGGTAGTAATAGCCTTGTTCCAATGAATCCAAGGATATAGTGAAAATGAAATCCCGGATTACTACCAAGTCGCGTATTGTGCACAATCTGTGGAAGCAGCAGTAAATTTCTAATGAGAATGAACCACTAGTCGTTTGTGAAAAAGTAGGTGAGGGTAAGATAAAGAAAGAGTCCAAGATAGAATTGGATATAGAAAGCTGTAAGTTTCTTGCGTAAGACTTGAGGGTTTTACATATTACGGAGATTGTGGCTACGCCAAACGAGGAAAAGCATCTTCATGTCGAATATTATGAAGAGAACGATATAGGCTAAAGCAGGAAAGATGAAAAAGAGGTAACCGCTCTGAGTTAGGGTGTGAGTACCTCTGAACCCATGATGTATTGGATGTGAGTCATTGTTTGTGAGAAGTCTTATATGTTACACAGAGACAGCGTAAGGAGAGACATTCTACCAGAAAATACGAAATTCGGAGCATCCATGATGCTGAGCAAAACATATGCGCAATATATTTGTATTCCAACCACTCCACTGACGAATAAACTATAGGCCATAGTCGAGATGATCTTCATATGGATGGGCTTTACTTGATCGTAATAGTAGAGTTCAGCTGAAATATTGAAGTTTCCACCGCTCATCTGTATTGTTATTTTAACTTGTTAGTAGTCCTCACTATTTAAGTTTTAGAAAGTAATAAGGGAACTACATCCTGATAGTTAGTCTAGTTTAACTTCATACGTACATTATTGGTCTTATCGTTCGCGCCAAATTGTAGTATAGGTGACAGAATGACTGCTGTTATCCCAAACTCCCATAGTATCGTTGACTTCAATGATTCCCTTGACCTGCAGCAACACCATTCGTCCATCTTCATAGGTCGGGTCCATAATAAAGAGATCGACACTATTGAGTATTTAACGATTGGGCGAGCCATAGAAGACTGCAATAACTCTACCGTTTTTAGTTTCGAGATAATCAAAACTAGGCTGTATGTAGGAAGATTTACGCCAGATTGTGAGGCCACGTATTGCCCCTAGTACTACTCTCCAAGTATAAAGTCAGTAGGGTTTGCTGCGCAGAAGAGGATGATTATAGCTAGAATTACCAGCTGTAGTGTGTGACATGATGGAAACATGTAAAATGGTAATTATAATCCGGTTAGGCGATACTACTTATCATAATTCGTGTTACACTATTATTTTCGGAATAATTTATTCCTTCATAAAATTCAAATAGCAATTAATGGAAAGATATCTGAGAATTGGCAAGGAAAACAATGATCTTTGCATGATGTGAAAGGAATTGGTTCCAAAATGATTTTATAAATGGTGGATCCTTGATTGATAAATATTGAGGAATTGGAGATAATCTTATGATTAACATTCATATTATTATTTTATTATGAGAACTGCTTTGGATCTTGTCATTCTACTAACATTCACATCCATTTTTGCAGAAACTAAACTATATCAGGTAGTTACTGTTCTAACTCCTGCCGCCGGATATCACATCAATGATTTTTATGACGGAGCGCAGACCAAAACGCAATGGGGAGAAATTACACCTGTTGGACTGAGACAGATGCAGAATTTAGGACAAGCCATTCGAAGAGAGTATATTTAAAATAGCCCCTTCTTGAGTCCCGCCTTCACCAAAGCAGAATTTTAACTCATCAGCCATTATTCTAATCGTAGTCTTTAAACAGGACTTGCTTTTAGGAGTGGACTGTACCCTCTGGGCAATGGACAAAAATTATTAATCACTAAAGGTAAGTATCATATCCCTCCGTATAGCTATACCAATGATATTCAATAGCAAAACTATGCTTTACCATAAGGACAACTCATCCATACAGTTAAATTTAATCCCGCTTTACTTCAGGACTGCCCCAACGCTGAAATAGAAAAATAAAAAAACATTCGTCAGCAATTTGACGACTACAACGAGATGATTATGACATATACGCCCTTTCTCAAAAAAATGGCAACCATGTTTGGAGCTGATCCTCTTGGCATGAATTTCACAAAATTAACAGCACTTTACGACACTGTCAGCGTCGATAGATATTTAGGACGATCTTTACCGACAGAATTCACCACCGCTGATTTAACAAACTTACAGCATCTATCTTAATGGTATGATCAGTTTACAGTGAGTCGTAATCTTTCACGGGCCTACAGCACGGCCAAATTAAACTCTATTACCGATCTATTCGATGCTCGTATTAAATCACCTGAAGGAAACGGATTAAAATGGAGCACACTTAGTCTCGAGAAGGTTGATATTGTGGCTGCTCATACTGATCTCAACATATCATCGGCAAAATGTATCGAATAAGTTTATAGGAAGGGAAGTACCTCTGCTTTAAATTGTTAATCGGACACTTCCTTTGCTTCCAGTCTTATCTTCGAACTTCACTCTGACAATGGCAAAGATTTCACAGTGCGTCTTCGTAACAATGGTAAGTATGTAAATCTATGTGAAGCTGCAAAGAAAGATTGTGGCTATACTGAATGGAAAGCCCGCATAAAGCGTACAGTGCTGTAAAATCCAGACTCTATTTGTGGCAAGCCTAAAAGCGAAGTGTATTCTGCCTAAACCATTATAGCAATTGAGTGATAAATACCCTCATTAATTTATGCTTAAAATCCAATCATTTTTTATTCTTTTGCTTCTCGAGCTAGAATTTCTTGTTGAATTAATTTTACTTCTTCCGTTATTCCTACTACTGCAGCAGCACTTACTCATCCTCTATGACTACGTGACTGTAACTTTGCTTGAATTTTTACTTCCATCGACGACTGATTCCCACCATCAGCTCCGGTTATACGATTCCAACAATATGCTTAAAGGGAGATTATGGACTTAATGCGAATTTCAGCTGAGGCTTCATTTATCTAATTAAAATCTCTGTGTAGTCTTCAATTTTAGCCTGATTCGAGTCTATCCCTGTCTATTGCGTCTTGGCAGGTAATTTTTTTAAGGCCTCATCAATGTTCTTATAATAGCTCGCTTCTCGTCGAGCATAAACAACTTTACAGCTCTTGAGACTTATGCAATGATCGATGAGATACAGTAGTTCTAGATTTTTAAGGTTAAAGTCTTTTACGTTGCTAATCTCATCAACTTTCTTATTTTTAACATTGAATTTGAATCTATCCATGGCCTATCTGAACCTCGGATGGTTGATTGACTTTTCATATTTTTCATCAAAGTCTTCCTTCGAGAGTGGAACGGCGACAATCTGAGGGGTTTCGATGTTTAAGATGCTTTGCAGAGTTATGAAACTCTCAGGATCTTTGGATTTGAATCCTAAGAGATAAAAGAATGACATGGTCGAATAAAGCATCTTGACATTTCTCTGCTTAATCAACTCCTGCCTAATTTTAAATGCGTCTTATTTCTTAACTTCTGGGTCTTTGAAGATGGAGTAAATGGCAAAAACAGCAGTACTCGTAACTGCGGTCCCCAGTACTATCTTCTCGAAAATACTTGCGTTAAACATAAAACTGCAATATTTTTGATATTGTCAACAGCGATAATAGAAGAGTCAATATTTTTGTATAGATGCAAATCATTCTTAAGGTTGAGTTGATGCGTCAGCTGCGGGAAAGAGCTTACGAGTTTTACTCATTACGATTTCGTGAGTACTGATCTTTTATCGCATCGTTCGCTTTAACTTTTAGGAGTCTGGGTAGGCGGTTGCGAGATTCAGCTGGGCAATGACTTCAGGTGAAAATTTTTTAAACATGTTGAGGTAGTCCAATTTCTTTTGAGCTGCTTCTGACAAAGAACTATTTTTATCCTTTGCTGGTTCAGCTTATTTTGGAAAGATCTTTTCTTCACTGTCAAACTAAATTTTATTGGAAGCCATGAGTGGATCAAGTTAATTGATAATGCTATCCTGATGATTGAAGTTGGCCAAATGTTCGTGATCTCTCATGGAATCCCTTGAGCTGGTTGGCAAAAGTCCTTTTGTATCATTCTTTGATGAATCTTCGTCTGATTCAACCTTAAATTCTTCATTCTTCAGTTCGAGTATATTTTATTTATCTTTAGAAGTGAGGGATAGGTTTTGGTCTAAATTTAAATTAAAGTTTTAGGTTTAGTATATTTACGACATATACTCCACCACCTCAGTCACTACCTATGATCTCTTCTCGATTGGGGAGTCGTTGTATATTAAAAGTTAGTCAGAATTTCTGATTTATTTTGGTACGTGAGATTCCTGGGTCTTCGAGGCTTATTATTTCATAATAGGAGACGGTTGAATTGCTTTAGCCTCTGATGATTATATAGGTGGAGGAGTCCACATATTCTCAACATTTCTTTCTTTAGAAAGTTTATCAATCTATAAATCCTAATTCTGTTTTCCTGAACTTTTATAGGAACGGTTTAGACTGGAATGAGATTTTGATTTTTTCTAAAATTCTTTTTCTTCCGATTTCTCTGACGCAGCGAACTCTTCAAACTGGTTTTTAATTTCTTCTGTCTCTTCTATCTACCCTTCAGATTGTATTTTCCTTTCTTCTGCCTTCCAATCAGGAGAATAGGGCTGATTCATTAAACTTTTACGGACCAACTACTTTTAGGGGAGGAGGGAACTTTTCATTTATTTACTTAGATTTAATGATTCGAAATCCTCGTGCTTGACGTAAGTTATTGGAGGATTTGTTGCACTTATGTTAAAACTTTGACTAGACCCCGATAACTGAGAGCGATTACGACTGTTACTGATTTCAATCTACTTTGGTGGTATGGGTTCAAATTGTTTGGTGTTACTTTTGGTTGGTGAAAAATTAAAAGAACCTAAATTGTTCTTAAAAAGCTATTGACTGCTTTACCGTTTAATTTTATGCATGATGCTGTCGAGATACTACAGTTCCGAATTAAATTTAGAGAGGAAAGATGTCTTACTGATATGAATCTCTTTGAAATTATTAATCTCCTTTTTGTGTGGCAAGAGCAGATCGTATACATTTTAGCAACCAAATCGACGACTAAAATCTAGTTGAATCATGCCGACTATCAACATTCGTAATTTAAGAGGATAGTAGCTCAGCTTTAATATTTTCTAAACCAATATGTCGTGCGTAGTAATACTATTGCTGCTTTTTTAATCGTTTTATCCAGTCTATGCCTTCAAATTGAGCTTCTATAGCAGTATGCATTCAGCCAGAGCCATTCCGATAATATAGGCGTCATATTTTTAATCAGCTGCCTACTTTTCATTTATTATTTTCATTTTTCCCGCGTCCTATTAAGGGATATTCTGATTGTTTTCGGCGTGGCCTAAAAAAGACCAAGGAGTGGCTATTTTTATTGTTTTCAGCAACGAATCCACATAAATATTTTGATATTTAAACTCGAAACACCCCGATGGACAGGAGTTCAGCACCACCAAATCCTATACAAGCGTGAAGAGCAGATTCCACAACTGAGAGGCAGTAAACGGCATGTTTTTCTACAAATGAAACTCCACAGTTTATTATAATGAGGAAAACACTTCTTCATACTTCACAATTGCCTTTCCATCATCATCCCCGCAGATCCCCGAGTTTTTTAAATAGCTAATTTTAATGGGTAGAAGCAGACAGTTGATTTTTAGGTAGTCTTTTTGTTTATCTCCGGTATGGAGTCTTTTGATTAGATTTTCCAAGTCAGTTTTCCACTGTTCAAATTTATTTTCAGTGATGATTATTTCAGACTCAGAGGGGTGATGTTTGTCTTTGGCTGGGGATGATCGGTTGTTTCCAAAATATGAAGGTAGTGGTTTATTATTTAGTTAAGTTGAGGGTTAGTTTCCCATATCTTTATTATATTGCGAATAATTATTATATCATCAATTAAAACGTAAATAAAAAATATTTGGAAGGGCAATGCAGCAAGGATAAATAGGGTTTTAGCAGATACGAGATGGATTTGAACAGATCAGAGCTATTTTGAAGGAAAGGGAGAAGTATCTGTCAATTTTAATGCATGTAATAAAATAATATAAGTGTATTTCATCCAGCTGAAGATAGTTAAAAATATCGATGATAAAATCAATTCCTCTGCAATCAATTTTAAGTTAAGGAGTTTTTACCTACCAGCTGCAATTTGTACAACATTCCTCTTTCTTTTGGTTTGTTTTCATACTCAAAGAATTAATTTCCAGATTATATTCTCCTCAATCCAACCTAGGACACTTTATTTTGTGTTAATCTCATAGAATAATTATAAGGCTCAATTTACTCCTCGATAGGTAACTCCTAGACATGACGTTGTATGGGTTGATAATGAGGTTATGGTTCTACATCTATCTTTTATTCGTGCATATTTTGTCCGTCATTTTGTCTGAAAAACTAAGCTACCAATTTATTATAATCAACTATCTGATATTTTTTATCGTTCTTGGTGCCTTCCAACTATTTAAACAGACGGTTGATATTTTTAGGATTGAATTTGAAGTTGTTTTGTACCTTCTGCACCCACACCTGATACATCTTATCGAAATTGGTCTTGATTATGTCTCGGATTTTGAAATCAATCACTGCATTCTATTCATTTAGGTAGATCTTAACGATGTAAGCGATGAGAATTAGACCCAGTTGAACGCGACGAGATTATTTATCCTTTTATAATTTAGGAGTGATGTCAAAAGCATCTTCGTAATAATCGTTTAGACATGGATCACCCACTGACCACCGCATTTCGTGCAAGGTTGATCCTAAGAACATAATTTACAACTCATTCATCATCATTATCTTGACGACTTAGAGTGTAATCTTGTAGAGAGGCACTCCAAACATATAGGGTTATTTCTGACCATTCTCGCAAATACGCTTCAGCAACGCGTGAGAATTGTAACTGAACTCTTCCTCAATAAAATGATTGTATTGAATCTGATAACGCTATCGTATTTGAACTTCAGTTGAGCGCTTTGGCCTTGCTTAGCGGTTCATGATGCTATAAGAAAATATTCAATATACAATCGATTTGAAAAAGAGGTACAATAATATTGAATAAGCTTTTACAATAATGTAAATTATGATACCCTTTGATTTATATGATGTATAAAGGCTAACAATCATTTGCTGGACGGCTTGCATCCAGATAATATCTGAGACATAATATGTTAATTCAAGGACAGTTCCCGGAAATAACATAAATATTTGTTTTTGTACTACAAGTACTCGATTGGTTTTTTCACTTTCATCTCCACTAATTCTGAGCTGAACACGCTTTCCAGATACCAATGAAAATAGTCCCGGAATAAAAATCTCACTTTAGACTCCTCACTGTCGGGATCACTTTCTTAAGGAGTCATCCAACGCAATAACATTCCATTTTTTAAATAAGTTGCTTTTTTGAGTCTCCTTTTCAACGAATTCAGAAAATCATCATAGGATATCTTCACTTTTTAACACATTGTAATCATTCTTTTTCTCATTTTTGCTGTTTACAAATATCTTATTGACTGCCGAAAAATATTGAAGGGGATGTTGGGAGTGCAGGTATCCTTAGGTTTGCGCTTTTTTTCCCTTTCTTATTTTTTTTATTCTTTTCTACTATCTTGGAACTCATCATTATTATCTGGAGGCTCAATGACAGCAGAAGAGACATTACTCACAGGTTCGAGAATTGGAACATATAATCGAGATTCCTGGAGTTGATTTTATTAATCAAATAAATATTCATCCATCTTAGATTCCCAAAATTGGAACTCCTCCTTATCTTTATTCCCTTAATCTTTTTGAATAGGCAATTATGAGTAATAAAATCTTCTGTTAGGTTAGCCGAGTATCTTATTTCCCGAGCTATTCCGATATGTAAAGTTGTAATGATTCATTTGTAATGATTATATGCTATCTAAAATTTATCCATACAATACGAGCTGAATATAATAAATATGCACTTTTGACTACATCTAATGAATTCTGACAAACATATGCTATCACCATATTTCGACATTAGTTGATAAAATACAAAACCAAAATGATTAATAATAAATACAAAACAAAATGATTAATAATAAATATAGAAATAGTCCTCTATAGATCATAATTGCTCCATTTCTATCAATATTTAAGAATTTTTAACTTATTCCGATTAAATTTAAGATAGAATTTACAAAATACAATTAGTCTTCTTAAGAAATTAGTATCCCATAAATTTTATCGATTCATAAAAAAAGTTTGTGCGAATATAAAAAGTAAAAATGTTAACATTTAAATCATTTAATATCATCAAACTACCATGCCGTCAAAATTTGCACTCATCATAACCTCTCTCTTTGCACAAACAATATTCTGTCAGTCTTCTTCAGGCCAGATCTTAGGTATTGGAATTGGCACTTTAATAATTATCATAGCTATCGTATTCTCCATCATATGGTGTCTCGTTTGTCGAAGTTCAAGCAGACCAGAGTTTTACTCTATTATCGGGTTGCTAGTACCAGCTATTCTCATTCTTGCATTCGCATTAACTCCCAAGTACAGCCAGCGTCAAGCAACTTCTACTATCACTGATTCTAACTTCATTCCTCACATTGTATTTATGGTCCTGTCTGTTGTTGGGTTTCTAATTCTTGGTCTATACTTGCTGTTTAGCTCTTCATTTACCTATAAAAAAGCTAAAAATGTAGCACGGTCTGCTTTTGTAATGCGAGAATAATAAGAAGAAGCATTAATACCGAACAATAGTGGCAGCAATATCGGCCAATCAAATCATCAAGGTGGAAGTAATCTTGAACTGTAGCTTCAAAGCAACAATCAGAGTGAAAATATTCAACCACAATGATCTTTTGATATAATGCTATTTCGAAATAATAAGTTTTAAAATTAAAATGATTGAGAAGTAAAATTTATCCATCGTATAAAACTAATTTTATTACACTTGCCTTCAGTTGTATATTGTTGAGTCATACTAAGATAGTACTTCGAATAGGATAATTTCTATTATGCGAATTTCATCTATAGAATAAATTAGTCTATCTTTGTAATTGAAGAGGAAATACAAAAACAATCAAGATATCATCATAAAAATTTCGTTACATCGAGCACATTACTTTAGGATCTCTTCATTTATATAAATAAGTTGAAACAGCATTATAATATTTCGGAAATAAGCAATGGGAAATTGTCTTGGAGAACACCCTCCATATGCTCATAATCCATCCGCTAATCAAGGTGATTCACACAGACAGAAACACAATGGAAATTAACATAAAGTGCCATCTGGAAATAAACTCTAAACTTCAAAAACATTGTCCGCCAAGTTTTAAATGAAGCCGAATCTCAACCCTAGCTTACCTAAATTGATGGTTATTCCTTCGTCTAATCCCTATCTAGTCAATCAAATTTACACCATACCAAATGAATTCATCGAAATTAAAGTAATTACAATCTGATTAAGGTGCCAAAGGACTTAGAAACTTGGACATAATTTCAGTGGATAATAGAGCCAGCTTATTCAATACCTCCAGCCATTGCTTCTTTGGGTAATGCTATCATGCGTGGTCGTAGTTTTCAATAAAAATATGCGTGGTTCCGATACAAACTTTAGAAGCATAGAATTTCCTGGACAACTGGAAAATCATAGTATCTTTAGGTAGATCGGAACAATCTTCTCATGTCAAGTAACAGTCAATTCTAAAACATAAACTTTTATAAGGAAATTAAAATAATATTTAAGGAGGAAAACGATACCAGTGATGCTGGTGGACTACTTAGAGAATGGATGAATCTTTGTATCAAGGAAGTGTTCAATCCCTAACTCAATCTTTTCAGTCTGTGTGATACCAAGGAAACTTATTATAAATTTAATTTTAATGAAAATGTAAAGGAGCTATTTGAAGTGGCAAGCAGAATATTGGGTATTGTTATAGGCAAAGCTATATTTGAAAGGATTCCAGTCAAATGTCTACTTAATTATACCATTTTGAGACAATTATGCTGCCAGCCGATTCAAGTCAACGATATATACACTTACGATAAAGACGTACGTTTCATTAGATGTAGTTCTATAATGGGTGGCAGTACATGATCAAAAACAATATGATAACATCCATGTAACAAAATTTTTGCGTCTATGAATTTGATGAGCATGGAACTCAAATAACCGTCCCCTTGAAATAAAATGGTTTCCATATAATGGTCAATTCAAGCAACAAAGAAGAGTATATTTCTCTTATGTTATAATCTATTAATTTAGGGTCTAGCATTATTGCACCAGGAGCGTTGAAAAATTAATTGCAAACCTTAAGTATGGATTATACAAGATAATCCCCGCTGATTTACTGTCAATTTTCGAACCACATGAACTTGATATGATTATTTCTGGAAAGCAAAATATAAATGTGGCTGATTTGAAAGCAAATACAGTATATTCTGGTTACACACCAACAGATTAGATCATTCAATGGTTCTGGAAATTTGTTGAATCCCTGAGCAATCAAAAACTATAATACTTGCTTCATTTTGTCACTGGCAATGGCCGAGTACCAATCCATGGTTTTAAGTATCTGGAAAGCAATAGAGGATAGTATCAAAAATTTCACATTGCGGAAGTACCCTATGATAAAATAAATCCTTACCCAAAAAGCCATACCTGCTTCAATCGACTAGAGTTGCCGCGATATCCAAATAAATAGATCTTCGATAAGTATATAGAATACGTTGCGATATAAATTTCATACTTTGGTCTTGAGTGATAATGCTAAGATCTAATTGATTTAATAATTTCCTTAGTATTATTTCTTTCAGACTATCGCAAATATAACTAAATATAAGTAATGATTTGACGCAATTCTAAGAATTATCTCTTCTAATTATGAATAATTCCGCTACTGTTATAGGGATATATACTAATATAATTTTAATGATAAATTAAACCAAATATCGATAATGTCAATTGCCCACGATCGACCATTTGCTGACTGAGAGGAAAAATATGCAAAGTTCTATCAGATAAATTAGTCCCTTCAAAGAAATTCTTTATTAATACAGTAAAGTGCAACTCGAATTTCCTAAGAAGCCCAAGAGGATATCAAATTTAATGGGGAAAGAACCAAATTAAGATTCAAAGAATCATCATACCGAGAGGGACTTGAGTATACACAGTAGAAAATCAGGTGAAAAGAACGTCAGATGCCCGGAAATACCTGTGAGCTGTTTTTAAAAGTACGAAAAGGAAAATTTTTAGTAAATTTTTGTGAAAAGAAAGAACATGTTTAACAATCGTAAAAATTTATACCATAAGATGATCGAATTTATTGAAAGGTAAGCAAAGTAGAACAAAAAATAAGTCAAGAATAACCTAGTAAAACTGTAAAAGATTAAAGTTTAACCGAGCATACCTCCAAGCATAATTTGCGGATGGGTCAATATTTAGGAAGATTCTTTGATTAAGATAATGGAGCATTCATGATACTATATTATTTTAATCTTGGATTGGGATATCCAATCTATTATGGATTAATATTTGTAAATACATGAATGAAATAGATCCAAAGATACTTTAAGATGCATTAATGAACCATCACTTTTCATTCGGCAGAAACGTTTATCCTGACGGTATCTCGAGAATGAGCCAACATAATAAAGGGATAAAGCTTATGCTAAAGCATTGATTCGGGTATCTTGTGAAGGCAAATGAGTTGTCTATTGATTATCCATTAAATCAGATGCAGTTTATTATGTACTATAATTTACATCAGATCGCCACGACTGGGGATAATTCCAATATCCAGAGCATCATGATTAACAAAAATAATACCCATTGATCCCGAATAGGCAATACTATTTTTGATAAAATAACAAAATTGTCGATTTATAAGCTGTTTTCGTAGTAAACCTATTATTATCCAATTGTTGCTGAGTTCAGTCTCAATTTTAATCATGAATCGCTTGCTTTAATTTCGATTTACTGTCTATTTAAATGTCAGAATTGCAGGGCTTTATGTTGTTTTAGTAATTTTATCATCAGCCATTTTATAATGTTGAAATCCTATACACTTTTTATTGACAGTTAATTTAATATCAACAGGAGGGGGAACTTACAAATGAAAGTCAAAATTATCCATGAAATCTTAGACTTTGCCATTTAAATTGATATCTTCACTCACAGAAAATGAATTTCGGAAGCAAGTATTCTGCTCTTTTCGTTTGCCTAATCTACTTTTTTTTTCACATATTTTTCGTTATCTTTATCTTTTATTTAATGCGGCAATCTTCTTTTTTAGGAGTATATTTTATGCTATTAATTGCTGCTTTTAATTTTCCCAGTTTGATTGGGCTTCATTAATGCTAGATTGAAATTGATGTATTGGTTCTTTGCTTGTAATACCCTTACTATTATCAACTTATTCAGTCGTTTCGTCAATATGTGAATTGAGCGGTAAGGCATACCAGCTGTTTTCTAATTTAGCATTTTTATATTTTAAAAAATCATGTTAAATTTAAAAATCTATGTCAGAATTATCTCTAAGATAATCGTACAAATCCTAGACTGTTTAGCATTCCTCTTTAATGGATTAGGGCAGGTTAAAATCATAGTATAGCTTTTGTTGTGTTTAATTCAAAGAGTTCACCGCTTTAATATGAAGATTAGACGCTTGGTGAGAAATAGTGATTTTATATGCCTACGTTTGCTTGCTGAAACTTCTGATTGATCTTTCATGCTTCATATTTTTTATTGCTCTAAACAAGAAGCACATTTCGCATTAGACAGACGGTTATTTATATAAATATGCTATATTATGCCAAGCTTCTTATTCAAAACTCAATTATACGAATCCATCAAATTATCAATTTATAATATTTCAAAACCATTAGCTTCAATGTTCTATAATTTCAACCCCAGGCTCCGCGGAAATCACAATACCAGACTATTTTTAGGAGAGCCTGGAACTCCAGGATACTGCCAGGGAACGGATGCTGAAGACCCTAAATTTAAGGGGCCCTGCGGAAAGGAGTATTACAAGTATGTTGATTGTTTAAAATTGACGTAGTTTAACAGAATTGAATGCAAGCCTGCTGAGAATCTGATGATGAGTTGCGAAAAGGAAAGACTTAGTGATAATTCCAAACAAGTATAGATTCTAAAAAGCTGGCGTAAAAACAAAGGAAAACCAGTCAAACGCTTCTACTCTTCATCAAATGAAGAGCAATAGTAAATTTAGATATAATGATACATGAATATTACTTGTATGTGCCTTCTTTTATTGCTCTATTTTTGAGCTCATGATGCTATTGTTTTGGTATCACAATATATTTAATAAAAATAATTAGTAAAATGCGTTCGAGTCTAATGCGAACCCCAGCGATCTCCTAAATTTTCAATCAAAAACTGTACATGCAAGGTAATGTAGGACCTACGAAAATCATCTGAAGAAATTATAGTGGATTCGGGAAGAAAGGAAGAATCAGTTACATTTTGATCACACTCGCCTTTCTCATCTTCAGCAAATTAAAGATGGCAAGAGCAAAACATTCGCTCATAAATTTAATTAGCAAAACGATCAAATTAACCAGTCAAATATCAAATTTCTAAGCAAGTTAGAACAGGCCAAACCGTTTGCGAGATACACTTCGTATTCATCGAGGGACAGACCTTTGAGAGACCAGCCTGGTGTTAACTCGGTCGCTAAACGACAAATTATGGAAACCTAGAAAGAGAACACCCGAATCTTTTTTAAAATGAAATCTATGTCCTCTACTTTAAACAAAGATCGCATGCTGGACGACTATGCGAAGGCACAAAAAATTAAATAACGAATCACCAAATATTCCAAATAGAATAATAGAATTTCTCTGAAGTAAGTGCATATCAATTTAGGTCCTAAAAATATTTCAGCCAAAATAAGAGTGTTTTATCTAATCGATCATTAGACCCTCGTAAGGTATAGAAGATCAAAAGTAACTTGGTCAATCATTACAAAAAAGAGGATATTATTCGGAACAGAATTGAATCAAACAATAGGTCGTTTAAAGCTTATAGACTGAATCGAGCCTTGCCTTCGTTAAAGAATAAATAAGTTGAAGATACATCACAATATGCTGAAGACAAGGCTTTCTTTACCACTGAACCAATTAAAAATCAACGGTCAAAGACAACGAGGAATAAAAAGGTTTGATTAATATTTCTTCCTAATTAAATTTAAAATGACTCGTTGCCAAATCAATATCAGAAAACAATGAGAATCGATAAGATAATTAATGCCGATTTTTCTTGTCTATTTATAAGCTATAGCATGTCAACCAAGTTGTAATTGATTTATGTTAATTAATCTTTGATTGTTATTACAGTAATAGTTATTAATAGTTGTTTATTATTTATCATAATGCCCAAATCGTATGCTTTTGATTAAGTAATGATAAATCTAATATATAAATCTATTTGAAAAACTATTAATGGTGCATGGCACGTTCGTTCTCAGTGCTTACCGCAAAAAAGGACCAGAATAACAGAGGAAAGTTAACTATCGACAGAGCAACATGCGATATGTTGTTGTGCTAATTGCCATTTTTGTGGTGTTTGGATGTGAATACTGCTTCGATAATGCTAGCGTACATTCTCTCACATTCAGGCCCTTCAGAAATCCATCACAGGTAATTTGGAGAAAGATGATAAAGCCATCAATGAATTCGAGTTTAACTTACTCTATGCACTTTATGCCTTTCCAAATATCATCATCCCTCTCATTGGAGGCATCATGATCGATAAATATGGAGCTCGAATAGTCCTTATGATATCAGCCATGTTTTGCGTAGCGGGACATATCGTATTTGGGTTCGGAGGACTGTAAAATACATTTGGAATAATGCTGCTCGGTCGTATTATCTTCGGAATTGGAGGAGAAGTTCTCCACTCCTCTCAGAATACTCTCATCAGCAACTGGTTCAAAGCAAATGAACTCTCGGTACGTATATACTCAATCAGATGATTTTAGGAATATGTCTAAGTTTTCCCAAAATGGGAAGTTCTCTCAATAGTTATGTGTCACCTAAACTTGCAGAAGACTTTGGGTAAGCTAATTACATGAACGTTGCAGGCCCAATCTTTGTTGGGGCTGTCATTATGTCAATTTCCCTCCTTCTAGCTATCCGTATCTCCTTTAATATAAAGTCTTGGCCTATATTGATCGAAAAAGCGAGCGGCAATAAAAACAAAAATATGAATCAGCATTACTGGCTTCCGAAGTTCCTGTTATTGTATAAGAGCCCTCGCAACTCACAAAGCAACAATCTTAAAATCGAAATTCGAAGGATGTAAATATTGTAATGACCTCAAATATTGAGGCTGACGATAAAGAAGGTGTGGAAGGAGGATAGCACCTTAACTTTAAGTAAATTGGTAAATTACCTTTAACTTTTTGGCTAATCATTATAATCTCTATGTTATCAGAGGCACTATTCATTCCTTTTTTAGACAATGGCAATGATTATTACGTTTAAGTCTTCGATATCGCTGATCCAGCTCAGGCAGGTATCTATCTAATTCTTCCCTACTGCGTTTCCTCGTTGTTTGTAGTTATCTTCGGCTACATTGTTGATAAACTCTAGAAACGGAGCTATGTTCTAATAGTTTCATGCGGATTCTTCACTTTTACATATATGTTCATGATGTTCACAGAAGCAAACGCTTCTATGCGTAACACTGAATTTGTAAGATGGATTCCCTCTTTCTTGCTTGGAATATGCATAGCTATTTTCTGTTCTATCATTGTGCCCACAGTACCCATGCTGGTCCAGCCTAAATTACTCGGAACTGGCTTTGGTATAATGGAAATGCTACAAAATCTGGCCTTGGGAATTTTTCCCCTTGTAGGAGGTGCTCTAAGAGGAACGCAAGGAGACAATCACGCACAAGGATTTCACCTTCAAACTCTTTTCTTTTTCTTAATCAGTTGCATTTGTCTTGGAGTTTCAATCCTCCTGAAAGCCATTGATGTCACCAGTGGTAGAAGATTAGACGTCAAAGATTTTAGAAAGCAATACCTGAAAAAGTTTCTAAAAGAGGACATTCCCGAACAAATGGACTGATTCATGCTAAGTGCTATAAGTTTAAATTAAGTTTTTCGTTATTATAAAGATTAATAATATCAAACTGTGATACTATAAGATAAATATAAATCAAACATATGTTTAGCCAGTCCACTTATTGCTAAGATGTGCTATCTTAATTTTCAGCATAATTTAAGATAGTCCTAAATATGCCAAGGCAAACAATTTGATACTAATTTGTATTGCCAAAATATTAAGAAATATTTTTAATTATTGCGATGTTAATATCATCTAAATTATGAGATTATCGTGCCAATTTTATTCATCATCCATGTAATAAATATTTTCAATGCAAGGCTCATAATCGGATATTGGGTTCGATTAAAAATTGACGTATTCTCTAGCTTCTTAAAGGTTTAACAAGCCATTGGAGATTATCAATCACTCCGACCACACGTATGTCTTTAAGGTATCTCTCCTTCAATATAGATAAGAACTAATCAACCAACGGTTGTTATACTGCAGTTAAGTCATGATTTCATAAAACCGCATTCTCAAAAGTAGATCGGGATAAAATTTATTGATAAACCGCATGAAATTACTTCCCTCAAACTGCAAGTAAGTTATGCCATTCCATCGGATGAAGATTTTCACAGCAAAAATTCATAAATGACATCTTATCCAAAGTAATCCATTTTCAAAAAGATCATTAGAATAGAGAGAGATGACAATGAAGTTAAATTTAAGTCGAATGAAATAATTTAGTAAAAAAAATAGAGTCCTAAAAAAAAATATTCGGGTATAGCAATGACAAAACTTCTATAAAAAATAGCTGGAGGAGACGGATAATTAATGAACGAATTTGCAAAATTAATAATAGATGAGACTGCGAATAATAAAGCAATGATTAAATAATAAGCAAGCAAGCCCGAGGAGAATAAATAGATTAACATTGAAGGAATTAACTTTTTCAATCTCTTGAAAAATCAAGGTATACAAGACGAAACTATTAATATTCTTAGCCATCAAGGAATTGAATCTTTGACTCTGTTGCGTTAATGCACTCAAGAATCATTAGTAGCTGTTGGCATTAAACTTATCGAAGTGCTTAAACTCAAAAAAATATGAAAATTTTTTACCTTGATTATTATCAAGTTTTAAGAAATGTTTTATTAATATTCTGTATTCACTCATTTTTCAACCTTGAACCACACTCCATTTTATATTCTATGAAATGAGTTCTAATACTTGATTCATATCTTTTCGGAACTATATTAAAACTAAAATGTTATCAGATTGGGATAAAGGAACTCTTCAAGGAATAAATAATAGACTATTTAAAATAGTTCTTTAAAATATTAATGAGGACATTATATTATAAAAGTATTAATTTAATTTTTTAGAAATAAGTATATACAAAATGGGAAACGGCCAGCAGAATAGGGGGAGTTACTTGGCAAAAACAGATAAGACAAAATCCGGCAGAATTTACAAAATAACTTCCGACAGACCATTTGCGTAGGGATGCAATCGGTTAGCATTTAAGGCAGAAATTATGGAAGGTCCTTATAAAGGATACAAAGGGGTTGTCAAAGTTTTCAAAGACAGACTATTAAGAAATTCAACTCGAGAAATCTTAGCTGACATTAGGGTACAGCAAATTGCTAAAGAATACGCAGTCCCTTTTTCAGAAAAATTAGGAGATAAAAATATTTTGAAAATCAGAGAAAGTTAATTGACCACAATTTAGAAAGTTTACCAACAATCAGATTTTTTTACTGTTGGCAAGCAAGTTGCAGTGGAACGTTTTATTGAGTCTCATTTTTAAAAATGGACAGATCACGAGGGAAATGAATTAAAAATGTCAAGGACTTTGAATGCTTATGAACATTATGTGTTTGTTAAATCTCAAGGAATGCTTATGATTTGTGATTTACAAGGGGCAGGATAAAATGGACATTATATTTTGACCGACCCGACTATGAGCAGCACAACGGGCGAGGGTGATCGTTGGATGCAAGGCCCACAGACAATTCAGAGAGTTATGGGCAGGCACAGATGCAATTAAATTTGCCAGAAACTTGGGCTATGGTGATTTCTTCACTTTTTTACATGATCTTCTTGCCTTATTGCTTCTTTTTTTCTATTTGACGAAGCAAGAAGGAAATCTTATTTGTATTAGAGTGTCTATATTTCTATTATTCATTAATATTTCAAAAAGATGCAAATATTCACTTGCGTCGTGATTAGCGACTGCCAGTCGGCGGCATGCCTTCAGCTCCACTCTTTTTTATTCCTCCGCCCTCCCAAATGGCTTTCACCGAAGTGTTACTGACACTGCTACTCCCGATTGTAGCTACTTTAGGCAGTTTCACAACACCCACGCTCTCTGGCTTTCGAGTATTGCTTATCTTGGCCATTATGGCACTGTTTGGTCCTCGAGGAGGATTTACAGAGTTCGTAGTACTCTTGTTTCTGTTGTTATTTTTGTCCTTCGCCTTTTCCTGAGCGGCAGCTTCTTTTGTTTTCTCATCTTTTTCGGCCTTCACCTTTTCTGCCAACCTCAAGGCAACTCCTTTCGCCATCTTGCGCATTTGCTGCAACCTGTTATTTTGACAGCCGAGAAAACTCATGTTCTTCACTCCATTTTTAATTCTCTTTCCATTCTTGTAGATAAGATCAAAGCCGCCAATCTGCTCCTCTTATCCCGTGAGTCTAGGTTAATTAATAACTTACAATTTTTAAATATTGATGATTGTAAGAGTATCGTCAAGCAGCCCATTTTTTAACGCACGATCTATAGGTGTATTGGCAGTCATAGAAGGACTTCCGTTAATCTAAATGAGCCACGGTTTCAGATTAGAATCTATCATAATGTCAAAGCCATAAAGTTAGAAGCAACGTTTATCGTTCACTACTACTTTCGCAGTGGCTATAAGAGTTTTAATGATCAACTCTTGAATCTCAAAAAAACATGTCTCAGTCGCTTATTCTCCAAATTTAGATAGAATATAAAGTCGAAGCTTGTCAAGCAGGTATTTTCCTCCTCTTTCTTCATCGTAGTTATCGCACTGCTTTTGAACTGCAACGTTCGTAAGATGCATTTCTAAATTAAATAGCATGTTTACCTGTGTTAAAAATATCATTCGGATCATAACGATAATGAGTAAATCTACCGAACCCTGACCGATAAAGATAGATCTGAAGGGGACTGTGAGAAATTACCAACACATATATACGCATATCGAATTTTTTGTGCCCAATTAGCAGTGGATTGTGAATGTAGCGTTGAACAATGTAAGCCTCGGGCTGGTTGGTTTGGTCCGACCAATCAGAGATGTCCCCGATTGCTCGAAACAAAAAAATACCCTTTCCTTGACTTCGACCGATCTGAATGAGTGCACAAGTACTGGTTTCATTATCCAAGTCACTTTCTGCTACTTGCATCGCTTAAATTCCTCGAGAAAGATAGGGTATTAGCTGGGCATGTTATATGTAAGTGGTAAATAGTCGTAGCCACTGGCTTCTTCCGCCTTCCCCTCCCTCTCTAGGGTCTTCTTAAAGCGTTTTACGTTTTTAGAAAGCAGATCCTTGCGGCAGATCTCATAGAAATTACGGAAGTGATTAATACGTTTTTCCGGAAAAAGGCGTATCTTATCCAAAGTCTAAGCTATGTATTCCTTCTCACACCAGTAGATGTTCCAATCTTCTTCTTCCGTCTGTCGATATTCTCGACCGGCGAGAGCCTCCTGAATGCAGTTGGTGAAGGCAGTCTTGAATTTTATTTAAGAACTAACTATAGAAGCGCGTACTATGTCACTGGATAATGTTCCTTCTTGATAAATTTTCGAAAATACTCTGACATACGAGAAATATAAATATAAGTGGACTCAACGGCAGACATCATCAAAATTCGCTCATACCTTCCCACACCAAATTCGAGGTCAAAATTATGGATGATTTGGCAATTGTACTAATTCAGCTATTGATTAATAGGTGCTGAGGTGGATCCTATAAAATTGGATTAAAACTGATGATATTTTAAAATAATAGATAGGAATCATTAGACTGTAGCAGTGCATTCTGATGATTCGATTTGGAAGCCTTATAATATTACACATGAGTGAATAGGGCAACAATAAGATTAAGATAGACCTTATAGTGATTGGCAATCCCAATTCAGGTAAAACTAGCCTCATTCGCAGGTTTATCGAAGGGTAAAGTACTTATCATCATAACCAGCCTCCTTCCAGCATTTTTATACACCCACTCTTGGACTTTCCCTTTAAAAAAAAGTGATACGCGTTGACAATTCAGAGGTCACCGTCTGCATTTGGGACACAGCGGGGCAAGAAAAATTCTTCTCTCTCACCAAGAACTATTTCAAGAAAGCTGATGGAGTTTTAGTAGTGTTTGATCTAACCGATAAAAATAGCTTTGACCGTATTTATTCACTCATAAAGGAATTGACAAGTTTTGGATGCCAGAAATCAAGTAAAAGTCAGATTAAAATTGCTGTCAAATTATGATTGGCAACAAGAAAGATATGACATCTGAAAGAGCCGTCTTGCAATAAACTGCAAAAACCCTCGCAGAGGGATTGGGAATGAACTACTTTTAGACCAGCGCGAAGACGGGAGAGCAAGTTGATGAGTGCATTTAGTATCTAGTGAAAGAATGTCTTGGTAAAGTAAAAGCCTAGAATACTGGCAACATCGAACTAAAATTATCACCCGGATCAAATGGAGGCTGTCTTTCATCATTCAAAGACTTTTTTAGAGACATCCGCAATAAATTCAAGTGAGCTTCATGTTTTGTATATGTTTTTGCGATAGCATTAGGAATATCATCCATAAAACTACCTATCTAGCTTATCTATAATATTTATGCTCGACCTGAATAACAAATATAGGGAGCAATGCTACCAATAACAGAACATACAACTTCGCAAGGAAATTAGGGAACTCGATATGCGAATCAACTATAAGACACAGGAGGATTCAGAACTTAGCTACTATTGCAATTTTTTAGTACTTGGACCAAAACAATCAGGCAAAACGAGTCTTCTTCGGTAAACTATTTACCACGCAGATCTCTTCAATTTGCTCTTAACGGGTCTCAAGGATGGGGTATGGAAAGACGTGGAGAGATGCTAACAGTCGAGATAAAGAGAGGATTCAGATGGACGGTCTAAGGAGTACATGAATTGAAGGAAACTGATCGGAAGTATTCAATACAGGGATTGTAGTTGCGAAGCGACTAAAAAGCCAGCGTCCGTTACAAACGTGCCCTGTAATATGTCTAAAGCGGATTTGGTGGATGTATGCAGCATTTAAATGAAAAAATGATGCGTCAAATGGCGCGTGTTTGTATAGTCTGCATATCAGCCTGTAATGATCTTACCTATTAAGAGGTAACTTACTTAAAATTCTTAAAAGTAGACTTAGCTGAACGTCACATTAAAATTCTCTTCTTGCTGACCAAAACAGACCAACTCGTCCTTAAATTAAAGGAAAGCCAGTAGTTCATGCAATTAGACCTACGAATCGAGCAGCTGATGCAATAGCTCGATATAAAGTAACGATAAGATATATACTGTCTTGAAAATTATCGATTTGAATAGGAATAAAGAAAGGGTATATTTTCTGAAAAGGGAGTGAAGAAGATAGCTTTGAATCAAGGAAAGGAAGGTCATCAACAAGCCAATAAGGTACAAAACAACGAGGAAATTAATTTTTATTTGCTGCAATTACTGCAACGGATAGTGCATTAGTCAGAAGAAGCACTCAAAATACGCACAGCCAAACATAGCAAATCTTGGTTTTGCGGATGGACTTGATTTTTTTTATTAGAATAATGATCTCATTCAATAATCTCAGTTGAAGAGGTTGTCGTCGTCATCGTCGTTGGGCTTGTCACCTTTGCTGCCGCCTTGACCGCCTTGGCCTCCCTGACCTCCTTGATTTCCACCTTGAGCAGGGGGTTGAGGGGGACCTTACTGCTCCATTTCGATATCACCATTTGCTAGGCGATCGAAAAGTAAGTTGGCAGCCATATCTTCATTTTTATCACAAGCGAAGTAAGCTTGAGCTGATTCTATCTTACTGAACCCTAATTGTCTCAACTATATTAGATCAAATATACTCGATTAATGGCCTGCTCATCAGCAGCGGAAATTAAAATGGTTCCTGGAGGTGGATTTTGTCCTGATTCTGCTCCTTCACCTTCACCTTCGCCTTGTCCTTCCTCATCTTCACCGGCTATGATGCGTTCGAACTCATCCGGATGTTGTGATATTAACTGCATCAATAAACGCTTACATTGTAAAGTTGAGGAGATGTTTGAGCTATTTGGGTTAAAATGGGTTGAAGAGCAGCTGGATTGGATCTAATCACGTCCCTAATTTGAGCAAACTGAGGATGATTGAAAAGTGCTCGTAAATGAGCGACTCCTAACTGCTGTCCTCCTTACTCTCCAGTGGGTTGCGGTACTGGCTGTTGAGCATGAGAGTGCCCCTTTAAATGAGCTGGAATTCCGTTAATTAAATATTCAACTGCTCTCTCGAGGTTGTTAAATGCAGCCCGGTAGGCTTCAATACATTGCTCTCTTGGGAATCCCATTGACATCAATTCAGTGATATCAGCTTCGTTAACCTGAGGAGCACTCGGTTTAGGAGCCTCCTTCTTTTATTCGGCTTTAACTTCAGTAGGCTTGACTTCTTTCTTCTCTTCCTGCTTTGGCTGTTCGACTTTAACTTCTGGCTTAATTTCTTCTTTGGGCTTGGGCTGTGGTTTCTATGTCAGATGTTTGATACCTGAACCTGGGTCATAACAACAAGGAAATCTGTCTCCTTGATGCCGAGTTTTTCGATTGTGTCATCATTGTTGATGGTTTTACCCTTGTATACAATTTTTTGAGAATCTGCTGATATGTTCTTGGCTTATTGAATCTTTCCCTTGAGGGCAAGCACCTATATGATGTCAGGTATACACTGTCGGCGGGTTAGACCTCCACTTGAAAAACTTCCCCCTTTAAGTTCTTGACTGAAATCTTCATTCAAAATATTTTTAAATTCAATATAATCACTTATTTCTTGTTGAGTTAAGATATATTAGCAAATGGATAATCAGAAAAGAAAAGAAAAATAACAATTTATTAAAATTATAACTGCCTTACAAGAATTGTCATATTTAGCAATTGCGAAGATCAGAGAGATGAAAGATTTCGCTTCATTTTTGGAACCATTTTTAGGAAGTTTTGATTTGCTTTATTCACCCCAGGAATTTTTGTTATTTCGGAAAGCCATTCATTTATCTTTGGCCATTTGTAAAAAGGAAAATCGAGCAAAATCAAGGATTGAATTTAAAAATAAGCAGCCAGATCTGCCACCGTCAGTGCCTCTCCCAGCATAAAGGTGGAATCCTTGAAATAATGATTTTCAATAAAGGATAATGCCGACTAAACTTACTTCTGAATAGTTGCTCCATCAATAAGGGAAGCATGATCTACTGGGTACAATTTGGCAAAGACTAAAGTGTAAATAAGGACTGCGCATTTTCGTGTATTCGCGTGGTGATAGTGCAAATATTCCTCAACCTTGGCCCAAAGATATAAGCTACTGTAATTTTTTTGTGGTTTGTACCACTTTTACTCTAATTTGTATTTTTTCATTAGATAGGCAATTATGGCGTGGCTTTCACCAAGAAGAAGTCCGTTTACAGGATCATAAATGGCTGGTACTTTCTTCATAGGATTTATGCTTTTGAAGTCCTAGGTGAGATGCTGTCTCTGGGTTGATTTACCTGCAATTGGGCAATGCGAATCTCTATCAATTCAACCTAAATGTTACTAATTAGGCAAAAAGATAGCGCTGCCCTTGACGGCTGCGAAATGTAATCAAGATATAGTTTAATGGGCATTAATTAGTTATTAAGAAATTTATATCAATTTACGAAATATCAATATTTGAGTATTGATAATTATAAGCGATCATAACAATTGGAAATAAGGCGAACTGCTTATAAAAATGTGAATCACTAAAACTAAAGAGTGTTGGCTCTTCTAATCTCCATGA
>Ga0302186_10000933_pt1 | contig 25303 bp, 25 predicted proteins | sample II_Bog_E1_2_FD_198782 | JGI IMG/M metagenome (GOLD analysis project Ga0302186, IMG submission 198782) | Peat permafrost microbial communities from Stordalen Mire near Abisko, Sweden - II_Bog_E1_1 | ecosystem: Environmental > Terrestrial > Soil > Wetlands > Peat | place: Sweden: Abisko...
TAAATTATTTAAAAAAATTCATAGAAATTTTCAGAAACAATTATTTTTTTTTTAAACAAAAAACTAAATTTGAAAGCACTTCTTAATTATTTAATGATTTTTGATTATTTTTTTACAAAATTTTTATTCAAATAAAAAAAAAAAAAAATTATATATAATGAAAAAATTAAAATGATTACGGTAATAAAAAGGAAAATAGAAAAAAAAATATTGAATTGAAAAATAACGAAAAAAAATTTTTTTTTTAACGAATGAAATTAAAAAATAACGAAAAAAACGAAAAAAACGAGAGTTTTGAATTTCTTTTTTGAAGGAATCCATCTTTTTTGTGCTGAAGTTTGAATTTTGTGTTTATTAAATTTATTAAAAGCTTATTTGATTAAATATTATGTTATGGATAATGCAGGAGCTTAATTAAGGCTTTCTAAAGGTTTAAATTTCTGATTTCGAGGTTAAGATCTTGAACATTTTCTTGTTTTTTTTTTAAAAAAAAAAGTTTTTTTAAGAAATTTTTATTAATTTTTTAATAATATGCAAGAAATTTTCAGGGGGACTTTATTAATATTAAATATATGGAAACTAAATAATGCTTTAATTAAGGAATAGTTTATAATACCCGATCGTCGATTTTGATCTCTCCATTGCTCGATGGCAAAAGTGTGCCTTCTTTGATGGGTTTTTGAGTCTTTTTGAACTTATAAAACATGAAGATTCCCAATAGGAATAATAATCCAGCCAGAATATAAAAGACTATTTGGCCTATTAATTTCATTTTAAGTCCAAGTTTCAATTCACTGAATTGGGCATCAATCTATATAAAAAAAATAATAAGAAGTCTAACAGAAAACAATAGAAATTTACAGCGGAATTAGACCAGGCTCCTGATCTTTGCAAGGCGAAAACAGGTAAAAGTCCATAATTTGGATTAGAAAAGAGGTTATCTTGTTGATATTCATAATGGGCTAATAAATTGAGATATGCGCTAAGTCCCGCTCCAGAATATGGCTCAACATCTATATAACTGTTATATTGTTTATCAGGAACCATGAGTTCTGTGCTATTATTTGTATATATCTTCACATTCTTATAAGCGTCTTCATCCAGGAGATAATGACTATAAGTGCTCATCATTAAAGGCAATTTCTTTGAAGTCGTTAGATTCAATAATCCAGTCCATCTATCCATATAATATTGGGCATTATCAGGGTTAAGAGTCTTGTTCTGCATATAGGAATCGGGTAATCTGAACCTTAAAGCAGTGACTCCATTATAATCTTGAGTCTCGCCTTGATATAATCCATAGCCTCCACGATATAAATCAGTCACATACAGGTTAATTTGAGAATTTTTATCAAGATTGGGTGCATTACCGAAACTATCAGTTCCATCAAAAGCCACCTGATTCTCCCATGGGTTAGTATAGACTCTATAAGAATCATTCCCATTGAAATTGGTATCATTAAAAGTGATATATGGCAGACCATAGACTTCCTTATAAATTCTGACTTTATTAATGTCACTTTTGCCTGAAAAGATGCTTTGAGTGTTATTGCTTGCCATCTCCTTGGTGATATTGGTTTGTAAAGAAACGACATCTGGCAATGAAGGATCTCCGCCTTGTTGAGGATCTCCATTCTTTATCTTAGTGATAAAAGGATCAGTGTATCCCCAAAGCATTTCCTTGATAGATTTGATGGTGGTGAAACCATTGAAAGCATGAGTGATCATCATATATTTCAAATAATTATAAAGAGCTTTGGTGTCATTTGTTTGGAACAATTTGATGATATCATCATAATAATTGAAATTATAATCGATGATCACGAATCGTATCATTTGATTGAACATTCTATCATAAGTGAGCAATGTTCTTGAAACCGTGGTATTGAACCCCAAAACCGTGTTATTAGTCGTGAAATGAGGATATTTTTCTATGATTGCGAAATATTCCCATGGCTTTGTTATGAGATTCGGTTCCCAATCCACAGTTGTTGAGGTATTTTTGAACTTCTTATTGATGTAGGAGAGTTCAAAAGGCACGTTTCTAGTGATCGAACTATTGCCCCATTGTTTGGCAGTGAATTCAGTCTGTGAACAGGTCAATGAAACGCGATCACAATCATAATGATCATGAAGACGTTGATCTGCCCAGGATTTGATATTTCCAAAACTACGATTATCAGGAGAATTCGAAGAATCACAAAGGAATTTGATCTGAATATTAGTGAGATTCGTCATATTGGAGAAATTATTCCAGGCAGTATCATATGCATACCAACAAACATTTATCAAGGTTTTCATCGAATCAGCCGAAGTGTTCCAACTGGAATTGAATTCAGGGATAATTGAACAAACTGCACTAGCGAGAGATTCATTCAAAGAACTCGCATTCATCATTTCCTCACATGTGATATTATTGATAGAAACGTTATATAACATCATATGTGATAAAACCTCCATCAAGAGATAATCATTAGCTTTCGCATAGATTTGAACCATTTCGAGACTCAGGAAACTGCCTATTGAAGCTTGATCCATTGTGCCATTTCGTGACTTTTGCATCGCGAATTCATCAGCCACGTTATTCACCCATTCATAGAAAACATGAGTCTGATAAAGAGTATCTAATCTGAAACGTTTTCGAATGCCTTCCAAATCAGAAAGATTGCCAGAAACATCGAATTTCGCGCCTTCAGTATATAAATAATCAAGATTCCCGACATGTAGGATAATATGTTCATCTGTCATCCATGGCTCTGATAAATTGCGGGTATGATTTATCAATCCGAGCATCCAATCTGATGTGAAGGACACGTTTTGATATTCAGAAGTGTTATATTTCGAGTTGTTGAGGAAAACTTCTGAAAGAAAATAGGAAATTTCTGGTGTTCCACGCAAAGTGTCGTTCGTTGTCACGATTGAAGGAGTGGGACCGATCTTTTTAAAGAAAAATATATGATTTTATATAGAAATTAAAGGATTTTTACTAGATTTCCACCGCCTGGAGGGTATAACGTAATTCCTTGACTGGATAATTGTAAAGCCTATAAACTCTTAAGTTAAGCCTCTAATAAAACCTTATAAATTACCGTGAAAAATGGTCCATCGCAAGGTGTTTTGCCATGACAATACCATTGATTCAACAACCCATGGATCCCAGAGACCCAATCACTGAAAGTTCCGCTCAAAAGCGCGTACATTTGTGCATAGCTCAGCTCGAAATAATCTCTAATGACATAGGCATCATAAGAAAACATGCCATTTTGTGCTGCATTGATCCATCTTCTCAATGTCGTCCAATTGCTCCATCCAAATTTCGTGTCATTCCATAAGCTATCATATAAAGCTTCAGGGACATTCCCGGCTGGCTTGAATATTGAATTGATCACATTTTGTTTAGTGTTGTTAATAAAGGTGAAATAAATACCCTGAGAAGAGGCCACTAGAATCGCATAATCTTCCAATGTATAAATGATTCCTGCGAAAGCCTGAAGAGCGACCTTTTTCTTAGGGGAAGTCTTGAATTGATACCAGGCACCCATAGCACCTAGGTTCACAACAGTGATGTTTTGATCCACATCCCCATTCAAATGACTGAAATGTTGATAGAAACTATAATCAATCTTCTCCATACCGGTGTCATTATCAATCAAGAAGCTTGAATTCGCGAAATCCTGATATTCTTGATAGGTAAAATTGCCGACTTCATTGAAAACCGGAGTATTGTTTTCGAAGAGGAATTCATCAGGATTCGTGAAATTGTAAAATTTATAAACGCGGGTTATTTGGGCTTGAGAATCACCTGGAACCTCACCCCAAAGGCCTTGATTGCCAGTTTGCATCAAAGCTTTTTGTTTGGCCATTGATACAATGAGGTCCTCTATTATAAAGGGGAGAGCTATGCCGAGACCTAGGAAGATCAGGAAACAAATACAAGAGCAAACGGAACAATATTTGTAACGATTTGATGTACAACAGGACATTCTTTGGAACAAATGAGTTTTTTGATTTCAAAAGGGTTTTTTAAGAGTTTAAATTCAGAAGATATTTAAATTCGATATTATAGGTTTTATAATAAATAATACGTCGATTTTATAAGAAATAGGGAAAAAATTGTTATAAATAGGGAAAAATGGGAAAATGAAACGATGGTTTTTAAAGAAAAGGGAATCTTTAATATGATATGCAAGAAATATGAAAGTGGAATTAAAAGAAATGGAAAATGAATTAATGTTTTTAAAAAAATATAAAGTAAAACGATTTGTTTTTTTCTATATTTAAATCTCTAAAAAAAAATCATAAAAGTCATAAAAGTTTTAAAAAATGAAAAATGCAAAATTATTAATTATTGTGCTTTTTAAGAGTTTTCTTGTTAATTTTGAGTTTTTAAATTTTTTTTTGTAATTTTGAATTTTTGAAAATTTTGAAAAACCAAAATATTAATTTTTTTGGAAAAATATTCAAAAAAACAAAATTTTTGTATATATATATATTCTGACAACCGAATTAAATTAAATTAATTTTTTGAAACATCAAAATTATCCAATGTCCTTTACAAATAACAACCAAGATGTCTATGATGAATTTTCCAGGAAATACAAATTTTCCATAAAAGTGCTCAATTCGATCAAAGAGATGTCCTCTCTCAAGGAACGATATGGGGATATCAAGAATTCATATGACATTGTTTTTTTTTAATTTTCTCATGAAAAAACCTCTTTTTATTATTTTTTATTCAAAGCCTTTTCGCAAATCCAACAAAAACTTCCGAATCAATTTCAACAAATTCCATTCCAAAACCAAAGAAATCAAGGATTTCCCAACATTGACCTTAAATCCAATAAAAGAGCAAAAACCACCAAAATCGCCTATCAAAAATATCAAAACGATGGCATTTGCCAAGACTTTCTCTGAAAATTTCCAAGCCAAATCCTCAAAAAACGAGGAAAAACAAGAAAAAACAGATATTTTCGAAACCCAGACTTTCGATCAACAAATGGGCGAGCCTTTCATTTCGATAAAAGTGAATTTCCTCACAAATTATAAAGAAGAACCCTTGAAACCCTATGACATTCAAAATTTGGGAGATGTTAAGATTGAAGAAATGATGAAAACAGGCTCAATTGATGCGTATTCGAGATGGATCAATAATGATGGAAGCATTATATGGAGACTTTGTTTTATTAAAGCTTTCGATGAGGAAAAACAGCTGTTCAAAATCCAATGGAAACATAACAATCGAGAGAAAAAGGTCACGAGATTGAATCTGATGTTGAAATCAGAAAATCAGTCTTTATTCGAAGCCAGAAGAGAAATGGCTGATCATATGAGATATCGATTGTTATATCTCGAATCATATAAGAAAAGTGCTTTTTTTTTCTATATATTTTATTGATTTCTTAAGGTTTTCTTTAAATTCAAAGATATCAAAGGATGTTTCGAGAAATTGGATTATATCTTATATTCTTTGCCTCAATTGAAGAATATATTCGAAAAGGTCTTCACTTCAGATAATAAATTCGAGGTCTTTAATGATTATGATTATCTGATCGAAATGCTTGATGAGATCTTCGATGAATTCAAATATGAGACATTAAGGTTTATTCTCGAATGGAAAAACTCTAATGGAAATATTATGGAAATCATGAGAATTCGAGAAATCAAGGCTCTCAGACCTTTGAAAATCGATAGAAAAAGAGATTCTTTGGCCAATTCATTGATAATAATAGATAAACCCGGCGATTTCATTGAGGAAGATGAAGAGAAAATAAGCATTTTTATTAAAGAACAAACGAATTATCAAAGGAAAAGCCCAGAAACTGAGAAAATAGAAGAAAGAATCAGGATTATAGCCTCTGGTTTTCCTTATCCGCTCAATAAAGGCTATAGTCTGGATGAAGCCTATTATAAATTAGCTAGGAAATCAGTGAAATCCTTGACTCAAATATCTAAGAAATTGTTTTCTATTGATCTTCCTAATGTAAATAATGAGAAATTATAAAGAAATTATCGCTTTTGATTAGATCATTTCAATTATCAAAAGCCTGGAAAACCTGAATTTATTCGAAAGCATGAAAAGTCTCACCATAAATAAGAATCTTCTGACTCTTGAAGAATTCTTCAAATATAAGGATGAGGCTTTGAAGGCTGTATATCATATAGATAAGATATTCTTTAAAATAGAGGTTTTTATATTTATGAAAAATTGATTTTCTATATATTTTCTATTAGAAAATAATTGAAGATATCGACTATGATTTAGATAAAGACCGGACTCTTTCTTCAGAGAAAAAAGGTCTTTTGATTTCTCGTGTGAAAAAAACGTAACTTTTTCTATTTTTTTCTAATAAAACAAAACTCTTTATTTTCAGAGTCAAAACCATGACAAATAGCACTTTATTCCTCACAATTAACAATAGTCTCTCCTTTTTAGAGGAATTCCTTGAGAAATATAACGCAGTTCTTCCTTTTGCGAAGATAAGTCCTAAATTAGCTGGCTTATTGCCCACAGAAATCTATCTAAAAAGATGCTTTTTCAGGAAAAAGTACTTCTTAATCGATGAGGACTTATTAAAGTCTTCAGAAGAAAACACGACGTTTTATGAAAATGAGAAGAAATATGAGGAAATCCTCTTATCAGTCTTAGAAGAACTTTATGAAGGCTTTATCTCAAGTAATTTCTTAAGAGAATCTATCTATTAGAGAAAAAGCCTTTTTATCTAGATCATTTCAATGCCACGGCTCATATGAATATTGAAAAAATGACTATCCCTCCATTTCTTCATTTAGAAGTCCAATTATTAGAAGCCTCGATAAATTCACAGAAGAAAACCAATAAAGAAGCCAGAGAAGAACTCAGAATCGAAAATCGTAGGTTTCTCAAGAGCAAAATCGAGAATCTCGTGAAGAAAAAGATCCAAAAGCCCAAAGCCAATATCTCCGAGAAAAACGAGGTATTCTTTCATATATAATAAGGCAATTTATGGAGCTTTTTTAGATCGATATTCCTAAAGTCTCAACTTTCTTTGAGAAGGAATTCGGGTTGGATTCCATGATTTTCAAAATAGAACCTAGTATCAATAAATTAGAGAATTTCCTTAGGGATTTCATTATAAGTCCATTGTTTAAAATCAAGGAATTGAAAGAATATTCATTAATAGGTGAATTTCTAATAATTTTTACTAAATTTTAAGGATTTTTTTTTAAGGCTTCGGAAAAAAGGATGAATTCAATTATTTACAAAGATTACAACAATTTTTTCAAGAAATTAATCAACTTTTTCGTTATGAATTTTATCCTTTGATTTCCTTGCTTTTGATCTTCACTTCCTTCGAATATCTCATCCTTCAGAAAAAAACCTTATTATCAGATCTCATGGAATTCGAACAAATTAATGTAAATTTCATGAAAAAAAGCACAATTATTTAGATTTTTTCTAATATCTAATAGCAAAGCTTTGATGTTTATACCATAGAAATCCTTAATTTATTCAAAGATAAGGACTTTCTCTCAAAAATCCCGCATATCATAAGAATCGGGATTTTTAATGTAAATTTAGAAACAGTCAAGACTATTTTGCTTGAAAATTGTGAATATCTCCTGATTCAATTAAAGGCCACTCTCATTGATAAATTCGTGAAATTGGTTCAAAAAACAGAAGATAAAGTCTCGAATTTGATCATGAAATTAGAAACCCAACCCAACACGATAGATGAATTTTTGGAAATCAAAGAATTTATGAAAAGCGAAGAACTCAAAACGACGATAAATGAAATAAAGGAAAATTTAATGAAAATCAATGATTTGGTTGAAACCATAGAAAATAATCAAATAGGTTATAATCCTGAGATATTTCAAGTGGCTTTTGTTGGGAAGATAATTTGGGTAAAGAATTTAGAGGAGAAAATAGTGGATTCACAAAAAATGCTTGAAAATTCAAGGGCGAAATTTTTCAAGACTTTGGAAAAACAAAAACGCGACATTTTGGATGAATTCGAATTGGTGAAAAATGACATTGATTCCTTTAAATATTATTATGATGTGTCTGAATGTTTTCGATATAATTCCAATGCGAAAAATATCATGATCAAATTGACTGGATTATTAGAAAATATCAAACAAATGAATAAATATGAGGATGTGCTTCAATATATTGTCAGCGATATGGGAGTGGTTCAAGGTTCTTATAATGATTTTGAGAAATATTATCTCTTATGGGAATTTATCGCTGAAAAATGGAAATATGTCAATTGTTTTTCTCTTAAAAAAGACTTAATCTTTATTAGCGAAATGAAAATTGGATGAAAAGTCCTTTCGAGATATTAGATGAAAAGGAAATGGCTGACACTATAAACGAAGGCACTGAATTGCTTCAATCTTTAGAAAGCAAAATGACTGATAATACCTATATATTAGTCTATTTTATTTATATTTCTCTCGAAAATCATCTAATATTATAGGATGTTATTAAGAATGTGATGGCTGAAGTCAGTAAATTCAGTGGTCATTTGGGCGTAATAGTCTTATTAAAAGAGGAATCTTTTAGGGAAAGACATTGGCAGGTAATAATTGAAAGTCTAAAGGATTTTTAGAATATTGAAAGTTATTTAGTTACTTTGGAATGAACTTTATGTGAATACTACTAATAAGCCTGATCATAAGACCATTACTTTAGAAAGGCTTTTGCAGGATAAATTGATGAATTTCACTTCGACTATATATAAATTATCGAATGTTAGTTATTTATTATGATATTCTGAATAAAATGCTTTGATTAAATTGATTAGAGCGCCAAAATGGAATTCAAAATAGAAGCCGATATCAATAAAATCGAGGAATCATTAAAGACAATTATTATCAAACAAGGGATTTATGAAGTAGGCGATATTTATCCTTTCTATATAATCAAAGATATCGAATTCATCATCAATAACCTAAACACTCAATATTCTGTTTGGTAATTTATTAATAAAAAGGAGATTTTTTCTATTCTTAATTGTTTGAAAAAAGCCGGAATATGCTTTCAAATAGCGAATATCCAGAGGAATTCATGGGCAGATTAAGTTCATTGGAAATTATGATCAATGAAACCAGGAAATGTTTTAAACTAATGCAGAAAATCCAGAGTTTAATCATGAAAATGAACCCGATCTTGAAATTACATGTCTTTTTATTGATATTTCCTATAGAAATAAATTCTATTATATAGGACTTAGATAAGATCCTAATCAAAGACATCTATACTCCTTTCAATAAACAGCTTGAAGAATATAAGAAACGCATGGAAGCCATTAATAAAGTTTATTATTACCGTAAAAGAATATTATTGAATATATTTTATAGAAAAACATGTCCTATTTCCTTACAAATCTCATAGTCGAAAACACTCAGAATTCCACTAATGTTACTATAGAAAAAGATGAACAATTTCAAAAACAATATACTGATATTTATGAAGCTCTTTATGTTTTGGATGAACATTTGAAGGATCTCAATAAATTCGTGCGAAATATCAATCCGAAACTTTATTTCCTATCTGATGTTTGTCTAATGGAACTTTATGCCTATATATTCAATGAACCAACTAAAGCCTTGGAAATGATAAGATATTGTTATGAAAGCATTAATGGCTTCATTTATAAGGAAAAAGGTGATTCTGAGGCTTCGCCGAATAAAAAGGCTCAGAAAAACAACATCTTGGAAATCATTGGATTTCAAAATTCCTTTAATGAAAACTATATATTCGACAGACCATTAAACATTTCAGAAAAACAGAGCTTTTCGTTAGAATTTCTTGGTTTTGTGATGAAAAATTTAGACGATTTGCCGAATATTATCAAAAAAAGCTTCCTTTCCTTCTTTAATAATGCTTTAAATAGCAATAATTTCCATTGGCCAGCTTATTGTAAAGCGATTTTAGCTTCACAAGAGAAATATCAAAGTGTCTTCTTATTCATGGAACTCAGTTTTTATCATAATTTGACAATAGCCTTGGAAATGGATGATATTAATAAAGAAAGCCTCCCTCAAACCTTCAGTAAAAAACAATTTCTCCTGGCGGATATCAGTGATGAAGAAACTATACGAAGCCATAAATTGAAATATTTCTATGAGAAAATCTGCAAATTTCTAATAGAAGTGGCCAATCCTAGGAAATATTCTGATGACTTAAAGACCGATTTCAAAATAAGCCTCGCTAAACATAGTCAATTTGTCCTTGAACTCCTGAAATATAAAGACATTCTAGAGAATTTCATCAATAATAATGTCAATGAAACACATAATTTCCATTATCTCTCATTACCGAAGCTTTCAATGACTTTCGATAAGGATTTCATCGAAAGAAATTCCTTAAAGCCTCAAGATATCGTCGATAATACTATAAGGAAAGTCAAGACTTATTATGAGAAATTGCCTGAAAACAACTATTTCTTAGAAACAGATTCCGAATTCCTTCGTTTGGGAACCAAAGGAGAATTTGAACTTTCAATTTCCTCAATGAATTATAAGGTTTCATATGGATTTCAACCTATGATTCTAACTGATCCTTGGGTTTATGTCCCGCAAAGTCCTCAATATCTCATGGCTTTGATTTCAGCGACTTCCACTGCGGCTTCAGGCTTGGTTTGTGGAGCCAATAAAATAGGAAAAAAGTCTCTTTTGAAGGTTCTTTTCTTTCTAATAAATTATTAAATTAAAATAAATCAAATGAATTTATGAAAGATGATGGCCATGATCTTCGGAAGGGCTTATTATATATTAGAATGTTGTCATGAAATGGCCTTTAATTCCTTAGCTCAATTCCTTTGTGGAGGAGTTAGCACTGGAATTTGGCTAATTCTTTCGAATCTAGGAGATTTAAAGCCTGAGATATTATCTTCATTTTCTCAAAATGTATCCTTTATTAATTTTCTAATTAAATTTCTTTAATAAAGATCTTCGAAATCAGGAAAAGCTCCTATTTGAAGAACGATTCTTGCACTATAGCCAATTTTAGTGTGAAACTCAATAATAATTGGAACATTTTCGCAACTTTTCTCAATCCTTTGAATCCTATGAGCGGAAAGTCCTTTGAAAGGCTTCCGAAAAAGCTTTTGGAAACCTTTCGAGTTCTTAACTTCACAACACCTGAATATGTCTATATTATTAGAAGTTTTCTCTTTACTTTCGGAGTAGAAGCAGATTTTTGTGTTTTGGCTAAGAAAATCGTTCTTTTTTTCGATTTGATAGTCACGAATATCGGAAACAAGCTGTTTTTATTCAAAGAAGATCTCAATAAAAACGATATCAAAAAAACCGATTTTGGACTTGTGAAAGTGAATTTAGTCCATATCGTGAAAATCCTGAGACTTTCTAGAGAAAGTTTCCTTTTGAAGTCGAAAAACGATGAAAATACCTTACAACAGGAAATCATGAGACAAATTCGGAGCTTCTTAAAGCCTTTAGTGAGTTCTAATCATTGGGATGAAGTTTCAGCTATTCTCCAAAATGTTTTCGGGAAGGTTTCTGAGGAAAAACCAGTGAAAAATAAGGAGAAATCTAAGCTTTTTAAAGAAAATCTGAGCAAATTCCTACATTTGAATGGTCTGGTTAAAACCAAGAAATTCATTAAGAATTGCAAGATTCTATTAGAAATGATTCTTCAGGAAAATTGTATGTTTTTATGCGGGAAAGTCGGTAGATCGAAAAGCACGATTATCAGAGCTGTGGCCTTTATATATTCAGTTTTGAAAGGTATTTTCTTTTTCTTTTTTCATGAAACATATTGTGGCTTTTAGATAAATTGTTCACTATGCATGAGGTGAATTTAGACGCTTTGGATCATTCGCATTTGATCCAAAATCCGAAAATGAAGAGTATTTTAGATCAATTGTTTTTGAAATGTCTATTAGTGGAGGAAAGAAAGGATCTAATTGATTTCACGACTCTCAGGTTCTTTTTTTCTTTCAAAAACCTTGATTTTCTCAATAAATTCATTCTTAAATAAATAGTTATCCATCAGATTCCTCAGAAAATGAAGATTGTCCATTCACTAAGAATGATTGGCTCATTTTTGACCAGGAATTTACTGAAGGGAAGTTGAAAAAGCTGAATTTCTCAGAAAAACTCTCTCTAATGTTCAAAAATCGGAAATATTTCATTAATGGTATGACTTGCGTTTTACCTGAGACTTTAAAGTTCATTTTCGAGGTATTTCTTTATAATTAATTAATATTAATACCTATAAAAAATCATATAAAAAAGGTCAATTCTTTTGCTGAATTTTCACCGAATTTCATCTCAGATTCCCCTGCTTTTTATATTCAAGAATCATGTTTTTCGCTTCGCGATGAATTCAAAATCTGGAAAAAAAGGCTTTTCTTGCATCAGATTTACTTCCAAAAACATAACAATTTCCTGAATAAACTCTTCATAAAGCTTTATCTTCCTTTGCATTCTTATCTCTTATCTTTAAAGTCTAAAAATGAGGTTTTTATTCAATAATTTAATAATATATTCTTATATATATATATAAATAGCTCATTTATTATGTCTCAAAGAAATTCCTGCTTAATAATTTCCTCACTTTCCTTGATATTTTCCTCAATGAAGAACGAAAACTCATGATTTCCTATAATCATATTCCTCCCATGGAATTGGCCAGATTTAAGAAAACTCAAACCACAATCATAACTCCACAAAAAAGACGACATAATGCCCATTCGCAACATAATGATGAGAAAAACAATAGAGAAAAGCTGAATTTCCTCACAGAATTCATCAAGACCAAGATTCCCATGCCTTCAAATGTCATAGAACAAAGAGAACTCAATCAGAAAAATAATAGAAAACCCATTTATTCATGCATTGAAAGCCATTTTGTCTTTAGTTTGATTTGGGCGAATTGCATTTTTGCTATTGAAAATGCGAGAAACGGCTTATGGGAATTTCTCTTTGAACTAATTACGAAATATCTCAATGAGGAAAAACTTGAAAAAGGCGTTTTCGCTAATGGGTTGATCGAAAAAATGGAAAACCATGGATTTATGGAGGTGTTTTATGATATGCAACAATGCCGATGGACTCTTTGGAAAGAGACGAAATTGCCTGATTATCCAATAATTTCGAATAATTATCATGCGAATCTCGAATATTCAGAAATGGTGAGATTAAATCCTTTGATTGCGGATATTCAAGTTTTGAAGAAATTCATGTCCGAAAAAGAAATTCAAATGACTGCTTTGCCAAATTTGGAAGAACAACAATTCGTGATGAATGATATCACGAAAAAATGCAAATATTTCCTCGATTATCTTGTCGGATATAATAAAACCTTCTTGATCACTTCCAATTCGCAGGCTGGAAAAACCACTGTTATCAAATATAAGATCAAGAAGATGCTTGAACAAAATATATGCAAAGTCATCTCCTTAGCATTGACAGGCAATACCAAGGCTGAAACTGTAAGTTATTAATAAAAAATCATTTTATTATTAGAAAAATTGTATTAATTTTATTAATTTTATTGATTTTAGTTAAGTCGATTGATTGAGATGAAGCTTATTAAGAAGACAAAAGGAGTTTATACAGCCGGTAGTCTCGTGAAGAGTTATATCTTCATCGATGATGTGAATCTGATAGATGGGAATAACCCGATTTGTGGGATGTTAAGAACTATCAAAGAACATGGCGGTTGGTATAGTTACCTCCAAAACAGTTATTTCCGAATAGAAAACCTATCTCTTTTTGGGGCATATTCCTATATAAATGAAGCTTCTGTCAATTGCTTTAATTCAAAATTCAACACTATAGGCTCTTCGTATCCCATTATTATTATATCTTTCTATTAATTTTTCTATAGAATACTTCAAAAATACACTGTTTTTAATATGGACGATCTAAATGATCGTAATCTCATGACCATTTTCAATAGTCTTAATGAAAACCTCTTCGAAGATCATAGTTCCCAACCTTTCGAATATCTCTTAGCGAAGAGTTTTTGTCATCAAATCCTGAAATCGAAAGTCCTGTTTCATCGCATTTCTGAAGTTTATGAAGTGAACACCACTCTTGATCAAATTTTCTCAATAATCCGTTCCTTACAACTTTTCGAATGGTCTGAAATTTCCTCCGATAAACAAATAGCCAATGTTTTCCAATATTGCATCAATAATGGATTAGGAGATAGTTTTTTGGCTAATAAGCTTGAAGGTCTTTTTGAATCAAAAACTTTGAATGAAAATGATGAAGAACAGGAAAACGATGATTCCAACCCTGAAAGTAGCAATGACGAAGATGAGGATTTGGAGGCGAAAAACCTCAATGATCAAGATACTAAAACCTTGAATATTTCTATAAATCAGAAGAAATCTTCAATATCTCCAGAAATGATCGAAACTGAGGAATTCCTTCAATCTCCTGTGAATAATGAAGTAAAATTGACTCTTTCTAAGAAACTCGTGTCTCTTTCCTCTTATAAGAAAAGCCTTCAAAACAATGAATTTTCTGAAAGCGAAGGCGAAGATTCAGAAGAAGCCGATATCGTGGGTGAACTTCCTAATAAATATGGCATGAATTCTCCAAAATCGCCTATAATAGAATCAGAACTCATAAAATCTGATTCCAAAAAGGAAATCCATAAAGAAGAAACCCCTGAAAACCGAGATCTTAATAATATTGGAAGTCCAGGACTTCATAGAGAAACTATATATGATCAAACCAATACTTCCTTTAAAATAACCCTTCAAAAAAGCCAATCTATGAGTTTGATGAAACATAGAAAAAGCTCAATTCCTGAAAATGGAGAAAACGTTTTAGGTGGGAAAGAAATTGAGACTTTAGATGTGAAGACTTTCATGCCAATTCAAGACTTTTGTGCTTTTGGAATTGCAGATCTTTTGAAAAATATGATTGAAAAAAGCAAGAAAAAGAAGAAAAACAAAGAAAAATTGATAGAAAATATAGAAAATCGGAATCTTTTGATAGTCTTCGATTTCAATATGTTGGATGTGAAAAACGAAGAAGAATTGGTAAAATTTCAAATATTTCTATTATATTATATAATATTTTATTTTTAGAATAGTGATATTTATCTTCCAGGCTTTAATTTCGCTCAGAAATTGAATTCCGGTCCTATAGAGCGGTTTTTCTGTGAAAAATTGAAGATTTTCGTGAATAATCAGCCTCTTATGATGTTGAAATTGAAATGTTTCCGTGAAAATGTCGGAATTCTTTATTATGACATTTGGCGCATAATCTTCGATTTGAAGATTCCTAATCAAAACCTGTTGATAAAAGCGTTTTGTAATACGGAATATGCGGAATCTCTAATAGAATTTGCGTCTTTTATCTTAACGATGCCTTTTTTTAAGGTTTCTATGAGCTCAGAATCCGAATATGGCATGAATTTATATAAAGAATTTTCGAAACAATTATCGAATTTATTAGAAAATTGTATAATAGATGATAAAAAGGTTACTTTTCTAATAGTTTTTAACCTGAAATTTGGAGATGTGATCATTGATAAAGAAGATCCTATTCTCAGACAGATTTTGAATATATTTGAAGATATTAATAGCATTTTAACAGGTTCTGAATTATATAAGGTTTTCCCGAAACAATTGATCAAAGATATCATTTTCCATATAAAAAGAATGGATCTTTATAATAATCTCAATGAAACTCAATTATATAGTGTGATCACTCAAAGATTGATTTCTAATGTGAAATTCGTGCTAATTTTCGAAAATTCCTATTTTTATTCTTCAGTTCAAAGCAAATCCAACATCAAATCGATATATAATATCTTATTCAAAGAATATCCACAAACCTTCGAGAAATTCAAAACCAAAACATTAGAAGAATTCCTTTTCAAACAACCTCATCTCAATATCAAACTCAATAACACTTTCCTCATGAAACCCAATTTCCCTTTAATTGCGAAAGTCAATGATTTAAGCTTTTGTTTCGAATTGGATGTGATAAAATTATTAAAAACAGTGCGAAAACCTGTGAATATGTCGAATTATGATGAAAATTATCTGTTATTGGTATATTTATGGGAATTAGTACAGAATAAAATGAAGAAAAAAGGCACTGAAGAAGATATGAAGATAATTGCTCCTTGTTTAAAGAATTTGATCCATAAAATGGAGGATTTAGAGAAAGAAATCATGGAATTGAAGAAATATATCGAAGAAAGGAAGATAGAAACTGAGAAAGTGAATAAGAATATCGAGGAAATCAAGACAAAAAGAGGTTTTCTAATATCAGAAATCACGGAATTAAGTAATAAATCCTCGAAACTCACACAAAACCTTAATGGTTATGTGAATGAGGAAAATATCCAAAAAAGACTCACTCTTACTTATAACGAGGCTGTGAAAACCATCACAAATCTTCAAATAAAGGATTATTTAACAGAAATCACTTCGAATAATTATATGAATCATAAGCTTTTCGCCTTTTATTCTGTGATGTTTTGTCTATTATTTAACATCAGCTTACAAGATAAAAGTCTTGAAGAATTGCCTAAATTAGTCAAAGAATTCGAAGGCAGTAATATTCCTATTGTCGATAATAAGTTGATTCATAGCTTCGTGCAGGAATTTTCTAAAATTATCATCGATTTCAATCAAGTAAAACAATTCATTTTAAGCTTCAAAATCGAAAATGTGAACGATCAAAGACTCAAATGTCTCATCAAAATCATCGAAGATATCAATATCATGACTCATTATTCCACGAGATATACCAGAATCCAGAAATTGATCTTGAAATGGATCGATCTCGCTATAGAAAGCGCGAAATTCAGTTTCCGGACTGATCTCAGAGCCAAAAACATCATAACTCTCAAAGAATCGATTAATAGTATAATCATTTATTTATAAATTTTATTAAATTTTATTAAATTTTATTAAATTTTTTTAAATTTTATTAAATTTTATTAAATTTTATTAAATTTTATTAAATTTTATTAAATTTTATTAATTTTATTAAAGAAATCGAAGAGGAAAACAATAAAAGAAGAGAATTCCTGATTATTCTTGATAACGAAACTGATGAACAACCTATTCTTCTCAAGAAAATCAATGATAAACTTTCTCAGGATCAAGTCTCATTAGATCAAAAGATCCAAATTCGGAAGGAATTGAAACGAATTCCTCATAAAATCGAATCAATGGTGTTGAATTATTATGAGAAAACCAATCCAATTTATTCCAAAGAAGCTCTAATTAAAGATTATCTTTTATTGATTTGTGTTTATGTGCTTCAGGTTAATAAATATACCTATGCGATAAAGCGGAAATTCACGAATTATCTCATAGAAAATTGTTTCCGACAGGTGAATTTCGATATTTATGATATTCATGAGCTTTTATTTAATGACATTTATATCCTCGATTTCCTGAAATCTTCGATTCCGATTAATAGGAATCTAATCAATAATTTCGCAATTTACGAATTTCTCAGCCAACAAGAGTTCTTATTTCCCTTGATTATCGATCCAGTGGGTTTATTTTGTCATTGTTTTAGGATGAAAAATAAAGAAGGCGATTATCTCATAGAAATAGGCCATAAGGATTCGAAAACCATGGAATTATTCGAAGAAGCGATAGAAAAAGGCAGGAAATTATTGATTAAAGATTTCGATTCTGAGTTATTGACGAATATTATGCCGATATTGGTTTGGAAAAAGGAACGAATGATGCGTAAAATCATGGAAATCGTATATTTGAATAATAAGCATTTGAATAATGCCTTTAATGAGCAATTAGATGAGGAATTGAAGCTTTTAAGTTTGAATGGGAAAAATCTTAAGGTTCATGATGATTTCCAATTGATTTTGGTGATTTCCGATAATAATCAATTTTTGAGCCAATCTCTAATAGATAAAGTCGTGGTTATTAATAATGATCTAGGAGATAATGAAATTTGGAATGAGACTTTATTGGATCTCATTATAAAGAAATGCTCTTATAAAGAAGATTCCAATAAGACTTTAGAACAATTTCTTGAGGGGAAAACCAAGAATAAAGCCACTAATGAATATAAGAAACTCCTGAATTTCCTCAAAAATCTTAATATTAATGTTTTATCTCTTGAAAATCTAAATGAAATGAAGGAAATATTAGAAAACATTGATATTTTCATAATATCCGAAGAAAAAGAAGAACAATTGGCATCGGCGAATCTTCTAAATAAACAGGAAAAAAGTCTGCTGATTATAAATCAAATAGTTGAAAATCCTGAAGGAAATCGCGAAAATATTGAAGAAAAAGGTGAAAATATTGAAGAAAAAGGTGAAAATATTGAAGAAAAAGGTGGAAATATTGAGGAAAATCGTGAAAATATTGAGGGAAATACAGAATTTCAAGAAAATCAAGAAACATTAGAAATCCCTGATATTTCTCAAAAACTTTCGGATAATAAATCATTTAATTTAGACCAACGATCGCCAACTCAATTATTGAAATATCATCGTGAAAACCTGGAGAAATCGAATTATGACCATATTCTTCAGAAATTGGAATTGATCCGTTCGATTTTGGAGCAAATAATGCATGTTTTCGGTGATCTTTATGATTTTTCTGAGGATTATTATTTCACGATTATCACTCAGGCCTTAGAAATGGTGATTTATAATGGATATTCATCAGAGAAATTCGAAAGCATGATGGAATTATTCGTCTATCAATTATTATTGACTTCTTTTCGAGAAGATCATCAAACCTTATTCAGTTTCTATTATTCCTTTTATTTCCTCAAGGAAATCGGACAACATAACAAATTATTATGGAATTATTTCATTCAAGGACCTATACAAATTGTAGATAATATCACCTGGTTCCAAAACTCGCGAATTCAAGAAAATTGGGAAGATTTCAAACAAGTTTCACAAGAATGTTTCAAAACTTCGGATTCAAATTTGCCCGGATTGCATATAGAAAACAATGAATATGTGAATATCAAGATAAAAAGGGAAAAAGAAGATATTTCGCAGAAAAACATTATTAAAACTGTTTCTGAAATGAAAATGTTGAATTCAGGAGATTCCTCAAATTTGAATATCAATAATAATAATAATAATAATAATAATAACAATAATAACGTGATGTTTTTCACTACAGAAACGAATATCGAATCCAAAGAAATCAGTTTGAATAAAAGCAATACTTTATTTGAAGGAGATCATAACATTAGCATTAATATTATTAATCCTCCTGATAATTTGAGTATATTGACTAGGAGAAAAAACAGGAAAAGCCAAACGACTTTAAATGTGAATATCCCTGAAAACACCAAGGAAAAAGGCAAGAAATATGAGCGAAAAATTGAATTATGTAATTTTTCTGAATATTAAGAAATTTTTGTTTTTTATCGATAGTTTCGCCTTATTTCAATAATGATAAGATGTCCTTTGTCGATATCCCAAAGATCAGTGTAGAACCTTTGATGTCTGCTAATAAAATCCGCGAAATGTCCTATTTTTTCTTTAAAATTCATTATAAAAAACCTTAAATTTTAGCAAAAAACGAGCCGATTCTAATTTCCTTTCAAATATAGCCTCAATTCTTGAAAGTAATGATGATTATCTTCATAAAATCTCTAAGCAATTTGAGGATAAAATCGTTATAACTATCGAAGATACTCTTCCAACCGAAATCCTTCAAACACCTTTGAAAAAAACAGAGAAAAACAATATCCCGATAACCAAATCCAATATTTCCTCGCCTAGCCAAGGCTTTTTTCCTAATCCATCCAAAAAAACCGTCTATTTCAAATCAATAGCCACAAAATTGATCATTTCGAAGGTTTCCGAGGCTTTCGCGAATACTATCATCAAGGAAAAGATCCTGATATCGAAATATGCCTGGGAAGCTTTGAATAAATTGGCTGATATAGTGCCGAATCCCTTTAGAAAAGTGATATCGAATATCGAATTCCAGCCTAAAATTTGGAAGGAAGTCTTATTAAGAGCCAATATAAACCTAAAGGATGATTTATCTAAAAAAAAGGAAAATAATCAATTAGGTCCTCCGAAATTAAAGAGGAATTATACAGGAATTGGTGATTTCAATGCGAATTCCGCAGAATTCATTGGAATAAAACTTCCTTTAGATACTTTAAAACCTTTGGAAGTATTAACTACTATCAAATATATCAGACCTGATGCCTTGGAATATGTGGCGAAAACCATGATTGCCAAAGTGAGACATTCATCCTTTTATTATATTTCGAAACAAAATCTAGAGACTTTCGCTAGGGTTTCTAATGGAAACAAGCCAAATATCATCCTTTTTAATGAGAAGAAATGGAATCCCTCAGAATTGATCGAATTAACAGCAAATCGAAATCATATTCGATTGATAAAAATGTGTCTTGGAATAGGCAGAATCCATGAAATCCTCGATCTAATAAGCACTGCTGCTGGTAGTGGTTCTTGGATTTTATTAGAAAACCTCCATTTAGTGAAAAAGAAGAATATTAAGGAAATATTAAAGAAAATTGCCTTTGAAATGGAATGGAATAATAATGATACTAAATTCCGAGTTTGGTTCACTTATCAAGTTTCTAATAAGCAATTCACTGAATGTTCCTTCAAAAAAAAACAGAAGGAATATTTAAGGCCTTTATTCAGAATGAGCACGAAATATTTCGTTAATAAAAACTCTCAAATCCAACAATCTTTGTATGATTTCTTTCAAGCCCCACTTAATGAATTCTTTGAGGAAGTCGATCTCGAAGCTAGTCAAAAGCCTCTTCCTTTGAAAAAGGGATATCCGAATCTATATTTCTCCACGGTTTCTGAATATAGACAGAAAATACTAGAGAATTCGGCTTTAAAAGAGGCTTTTTCATTAGAGACTTTCGTGAATAGGACGAAAAATGCTCAGAAATTAGAAAAAGCCTTGAAATTTTTCTCTGAGAATAAAATGGCCATGAAATATGTGCTTTTCTTCTTTTTTTCGATTTTACGAATTCGAGGCAAATATGAAGATCCCATCACAACAAATTCCCGGAAATCGCATATTTTCAATTATTCAGAATATGATATCCATTATAAAATCGATGATTTCTTCAATTTCATCAATAAATTCCCTTTAAACGTTTATAAAACCTTTAAGGATTTCTTCGAGAAAAGCTTCGAAGAATCGAATTTTAATTGGTTTTCGAGCTTTTCCCCATTGATTTTCTCAAGCTTTTATAAAGAAATCCTTTTTCCGATCGAAAGTCATAAACATGTGGAGATTTCAGTGAAAAAGGCCAATTATCTGCTTTTGCCTTTGGGAAGATCTCAAAATAAGGACATTTTCGAATATATCATCAATAATCCTTCTGAAGATCCCATCGAAATCTTCGGATATAATAGAAATCATGAATTTTCCTATAATTATTATAGAAGCAAGGGTTTTTTCGATTATGTGGTTCGAAATCATTACGAATTAGAAAATTCTTTGAGTCTTCAAAAAGAAGTCGTTTATTTGAATGATGTTTCAGCCTATTTGAATGAACAAGATCTCAATAAAAGTCTCAAGGATTTCCTTGAATTCCTCATAGAAAGCTTTAATGTCCCTATGAATTCCTCCTTATTAAATCTCATCAATTTATTAACCAAAATCCTCAAAATCATTGGAGATCTCATCATTCTTGATAAACTCGAACTTTTTCCTTCAAATTTCGAAGAAAATTATATAGAAAATCTTGAAAATCCTGAAAATCGTGAAAATAATGGAGATATTTCATTTATTGATGATCCGGATGAGAAATATGATGAAAATTCAGAGGAAAATATCAAAAGCGTTATTACAAAAATCGGGAAATTCGAAAAAGGACTTGACGGCATGAAATCGGATATTTCCTTGACTGAAAAAAACGTGTTTTCTTTGAATTTCGGGAAATCCAGTCAAATTCTCAAGAAAAAATGTGATGAAATCAATGATTTTAATGAGAAAAACAAAGAAATGGAGGAAAAAGAGGCTGTAATATCCTCGAAAATAGAAATCGCGAAATCGAGTTCTCGAAATAAGCGATTTTCTGATGTAAATTCCTAATATATATATAAAAATCGAATATAAATTAAATAATTTCTTTCTTTTAGATCTTCAAATCAATCATTCTTAATGAGATCCTGATCCATAATAAGTTGTTATTAACAATAAAGAGCGATTTAAAGGTGATGTTAGAATTTCTCAAGGGAAATTGTTGGATAAATATGCCAAAACATCTAATAGAGAAATTAAAGGATATACAAAAAAACACCACGCCTTATGAATGGTGGTTGCGAGGTTCTTGGATCAATTCGACAAATTTGTTCGATTTCTTAAAGAGTTTTCTCAAAAAACAGGATTTTCTCTTTAATTTGGTCTTTGATAGAAAATGCGAAATCTCGCCTATTTTGCCTTTATGTAAAATGTATGATCCTTTAGATTCTATCACTAGTTTTCTCTTTTATTATGCTCAAGAAAATAAGGTATTTTCTAATAAAAAACTCATCAAATATTATATATTTCTATAGTGTTCAGTCTATGATTTGCAAATTCAATTGATAAAATCATTGAATAGGGTAATCCCAATAAAACAGCCTGAAAAGGACTTTATTTATGTGAATGGCCTGAAACTAAGGAACTCGAAAATGAACCTAAGCACGGGGTTTCTTGAAGAGGAAAACATCAGAGAATTCGAGTTTTCTCTTCCAATGTTTGAATTAGCTGTGATTCGCAAAAAAAACATCAATTATCGAACAGTTTCTTATCTTAAATTTCTAATAAATTTCTAATAAATTTCTAATAAATTTCTATATAAATTTCTAATAAATTTCTAAGAAATTTCTAATAAATTTCTATTATATTTCTAACAATTTTTATTTAAATAGCATCTGACACAACCAAATGTTTCCTTATATATCGGATTTAAATCATTAGAAAGCTTCCATTTCGATATAGAAGAAGAGTTCCTAAGAGGATTAGAGGATTTAGAGAAAGATCCATTGGAAAATGTCATTGAAAACCGAGAAAGACAGAAAAGCGATTGGAAAGTTAAAGAGAAAGAGAAAAAGGCCAAGAGTTATTTCGTGAGAATACCAATAATCAACCCTTGTTTCAAGAATTCAATAGGAAATCTGAATCTCAAATATTCCTTCTATTTCAGGAGCTTGAAACCCCAGAGTTTTTGGATGAGAAGAAATACGATGGTTGTTTTTGAATAAAAATCGATTTTTTAAAGAAAAATTAAATAACATTAATGAAAAATGACAAAAATATGAAAAAAATATTAATTTAATCGTTTTTCATTCGATTCTCAAGAATCTTGATCTTATCCTCCTAATAAATAAGTTAAAATTTCATTTGATATAAATAATGATGAAATACTAGTCTATTCTTGATCTCTTGAAATTCTCTTTCTTTATGCATAAGTTGTAATTCTAAAGACTCTTTCTCATTCTTTTCAATGGCATAATTATCGATCAATTTCTGTATAATCATGCTAAAAAAAAAACCTCTTATAAATCGATAAAATCATGTTTTTTACTGTTGGAGTTCTATAAAATCTTCTTTATTCAAAGAATTCAATGTATTTATGATGGAATAATCTTGATTAAATTATATATATATATAATATAATATAAAATTATCATGATTTCTCAAATAAAAGGAAAAAAAATACCTGAATTTTGGTTATTATCCATATTCATAGTTGTTAACAAATTCCCAACAAACTTTATTTTATCCTCATCAATCTTATCAGAATTCCTTCCATAGATATCATATTCCTCACCATCATCTTTGCTTTCCTTTTTCGCTTTCATACTATGTCTAATTTTCGCTTTCAAATCATTCACGCTTTTTCTTATTTCGAAATCTTCAGAATTATTGTTATTAGGACTCGTATTAATTTCTGAATATCTATTAGTTTGGGTGTCTTTTTCGTTGTTTTTCATAAAACTCTGGTCATATTGAGTTCCAGTTTCAAAACTATCGATTTTCAGATCAAAATTCATGGGTTTTTGAAGAACAGAGCTCTTTTTCCGCATTGAAAGCGATGTAGTCATTATTTCCTTTTCATAGGTTATAATATCATCTGTTTCAACTGATTTATCCAATTTTATGATGGAATTCTTATGAGGAAGTCTTTCTTTTTCCTCTTTTTCCTGTTGTGATTTCAATAAGTTATATTTTCCTTTGAAATGGTTCATTTGCTTATTGAGAGAATTGATATCATTGATAATCACCTGTTTTTCCTGTTTAATTAAGACTATTAACTCAGAAACTTCCTTCCTAATGAAGAAAATGATTTTTTAATGTGAAATTTCACTTTTTTACTTGAAATCCAATGGAAAATCGTCCTTTTCCTTTAATGTTTCAATCCTTTCGAAGCTTTCTTTAAACAATTCTGTTGATTTCTTGCTATTTCTGATGTTTTTCTCGTTTTTCTCTTTTTTCTCATTATTTTTCAAGCTTTTATCCTCATTTTCTCTGTCTTTTCTTGGATTTTGGGCTTTTTTCACAAAGTCCTTTCTTGATGTTTTTTGATTGGAAGCCGATTTAATAAAATTCTTCTTTTTATATGAGACTGGACTTTCCCTGTCCTCATCATTGAAAGTAGTTTTTGTCATTTGTTCGAGTTTTTTCGTGTTTAAGCCATAAAGTGACAAGTTATTCGGGTTTTTCATTGATTTGTTAGGAAAAAAGTTTGTTTTTTTCACGATTTCTGAGGAGTTTTTCTGATTTTTTGATGGTCTCTTTCGCACAGATTGACTATGGATTTCTGGGCTTTTGAATTTATTCGATTTCTCGATTTTCTTGATGATTTTCTCATGAGATTTGCTTTCTTTTTGGGGTTTTTTCCTTTCAAAATGAAAAAAGTTTCTTTTGACTTTTTCTTCAGTTTTATTGACGAATTCCCATGAACTTTTCTTCATTGTTTCTTCATGATTTTCTTTTTTTTCGATGGAATTTTTATATGAAATTGGAGGTTTTTCTAGAGGAAGTTCATGATTTTCAGATTTTTGTTTGGGGGGAGTCTTCAAATCGTTTTCAAGATCCTGAATTTCCTGGTTAATTCCATACTCCTCAACATTCTTTTGAATAAGCATGGGCTCTTTTTTATCATGAGTGTCGTTATAACGACTCAAAAAGTCTTTCAAGCGATTTCGCAATTCTTTTTCTTTTTCCATGATTTAAAATTTATTACGAAAATTATTACAAATTTGTTTCAACTAATATATTTTGTTTTAATTTTTATACAAATTTAATGTAATTTATAAAATGGTGTTTTTTCAAAAAAAAAAAAAAAATAATTTTTTTTTTATTTATTTTATTTT
>Ga0302186_10000934_pt1 | contig 25296 bp, 26 predicted proteins | sample II_Bog_E1_2_FD_198782 | JGI IMG/M metagenome (GOLD analysis project Ga0302186, IMG submission 198782) | Peat permafrost microbial communities from Stordalen Mire near Abisko, Sweden - II_Bog_E1_1 | ecosystem: Environmental > Terrestrial > Soil > Wetlands > Peat | place: Sweden: Abisko...
CAGCCATTAGCTTAAATAATAAGCTTAGTAAAAGGCAATATAGTAAACATTAAAACCAGCTATTAAATTTACTAATTTAATGTCCCTCCCTAATCATCTTCAATTAGCTTTTATTCACTTACTGCCCAACCTCTCTAAGGCATCTCCTCAAAAATAGCAGCAAATCTGAGTTCATTTATTCTTCTCTAACTTATAATTAGTACAGATATTATTATCTAAGTTAGAATGCGATTTATTTCTAGGTTCGGTATCAGCACTATCCCTCCTAAACACTTCCTGGATAAGAACTTTAAAAGTACAGTCTGCTCTTATTGAAGATGTAACGGCAATTGCTTTTGATAGCCCTGGAGCCCTCAATAAACTTTGTGCTAAATTTGCGGAGTATGAAGTCAACTTGAGCTACCTCAAAACCCACTGTCTTGGTCATAAAAAAGGAGAGAGCAAAAAGTATCGCCTTGATATATCCTATTGCAATGACCACTACTTCAATTTTCAGAAAGCTAAAGCAGATCTATAAAGGGAAGGAATACAGATCTTTGAAAGTCAGCCCATACAAGTTCCATGGTTCCCACGAACCTTTCAAGATGTTGATAAGATTGGCCGGGTGTTATTGGACGTGAAATAAAGCAAAGACCATTCCCAATTTCAAGATGTAGAATACCGCAAGCGAAGAGATGAATTAGCCTAAATTGCATTGAAGTATAGATTGGGTCAAAAAATACCAGATATCAAATACCGACCGGAGTAAACCTAACTCTGGACCAACATCTACAAAAAGTTGCACCATCTCCATAAGCACTCCATGTCACGTAATTTCTTAAAGGAAAGCGAGGCACTCGACAAGGAGTTTAAACTTTCGGAAAGAATACCCCAGTTGGGTTAACTCTCAGAATATTTACACAGTAAAACGGGATTTAGAATCAAACCTACCCATGGAATACTCAGCCAAAGAGAATTTCTCAATTCTTTTGCCTTCAAACTATTCTGTTCCACACAATACCTCCGCAACTATAAGAATCCTGATTATACTCCTGAACCAGACATCGTCCATGAAATTGTTGGGCATGTTCCCATGTTTGCCGATCCTCAAGTCGCTGTACTTCACCTTCTATTTAGTAAATTTCGCATATCATCGGTCTGCTTTCGCTTGGGGCTTCTGATGAATAAGTTGCCAAACTGGGAAGTCTGTATTGGTTCACTTTATAATTTGGAGTCTGCAAGGAAAATGGTAAAATATTGGGCTACGGTGCGGGTGTTGCCAGCTCAATTGAGGAAATCAATGTATTGCCTTCGTTATTTAGAATATGCAGAGCTCAGCACCTAAATTTTAGGAACTGGACATATTCAGGGACTGTACCAGTCCTTACCCCGTTCAGACTGTACAACCGGTCTATAAATTCACAGAATCCTTTGAAAAATCCATCCATGATTTGTAACGGTACGGCAGGAGTATAATGAAACCCATCTCAACGGTCTATAACGAATTTACAGAGCAGATTGAGTATGACCGCAACATCGAAGGCATAAACACCGTCGATCCGAAGATCCTTTGATCCAAGTTATCCCAAATCATTCCACGACTATCATAATTTATGAATCATTATCACCCATCTCCTTATGACTGTATTTGCAGAATTCAGCCCTCATAAAACCATAAAAAAAATATTTCGAAAAACACGGACATATGCAGGATTTTAGTTGTATTCGATCCTATCAGTATATTATTTTCGATTCATAATCACCATCTTCCATTTATATCATAACAGAGAAATGCAAGCTAAGTTCTATCAGATCTGCAACAGACTGACATCACCTAAAGCATTGGAGAATTGCTCTTCAGTTCCCAAACTCTCGTAATCAACTGATTCCTCGTGCAACTCCATCGAGGCATGTGATGACCAGTATAGAAAATGTGCAATCAAGTGGATCCTGTCTTATAATCGGAAAATCACCAAGGACACAAACTATCTCGCACTCAGCTATCTCACCAAACTAGCAGGCAAATCCATCTACTTTAATTAATAGAACTGGGAAAAGATAGCAGTGACTCTGCTTCTACTGGCTAGCAAAACCAACTAAATCTATGCTCCCAAAATCAGGAGCATGATTGCCAAGTGTAAGGGAAACATCAACAAGGAGGATATTATCGATATGGAAGCCTATATCCTTAATGCCTTCGATTACGATATCGCCTTTGACTATACACCTTACAGCCTCCTCATCAAAATACTCGGCTAGGTGCATTCGAATAAACTTGAAGAGTGTGAAAAGTTGTTCAAGATAGTGACTTGTTACCCCTAGATTTACCAATTCGGAGACTAGGTTCTGGCATATGCCTTAATCTATCTGATAATCCCATAATATGTGCGGGAGATGAAATTGAAAGACAACCAAAGAGTGAAAGCCATTGCCATAAAGATATTCCAGATTTACAACAATGTGAAGGACATCTACTAGAAAAAAGAGAACAGAGGCTACTGATGCGCAATTTCAATATCCGCGGCTTTATATCGGAGATCATTTTCTGATTTCTTTCTGCTTTTATAAAGTAATAGCTGAAATTGTATTGATATTAAGTGTAAAATAATCATAGAGTAGTGATGTACTCCTTATTTATCTTTAAGAATTTCTGCATGATCCTGCTATTTCTGATTGCCTAGCTATCCAACAGTTTACGCAGGTAGTCCTCGAGTTTATGCCTTCTATTTTCGATCTATTCCTGCTTGAATAGCATTGCTTCATCGATGCAGCTAACTGGGTTAATGATGGAGGGCTCGAAGGGAGGTAGCGAGCTTTTATCGAATAGGTTGTGAAGGATGTTATTCAGCTCGCAGAAATCCTTCCATTTTCGACTAAGCATCCACCTTTTATGAGTAAGTACAACCTCCAACACGTATTACACATAGTTGGCCCTTTTATTATCTTGTTTTATGAGCGTCCGCACGATTTCTACATTCATACTTGAGACATCCTAGATTATTACGTATGGCACGTAGAAGGATTTTGCGTTTTGGAAGCAAATTGGCTTCTATACCTATTTTAAAGCGGTTGAGGGGTGAGGTAACAGCTATCGGGAGAGCTGCGACTAGTTGAAGGGGTTGATTTCTTTCGAGGCAAAGCTGGCGAGGGTTTATATCATTTTTGTTTGGAAAAGGCTTTGTTTTTAATTCTAGGCCTTGGTACATTTGGTGGATTTGGATTTAGGAATATTAATCTGTACGTTTTGAAGAATTGTCTTATCTTACTACTCATCTTCAATCCTAATCAGGCAATTATCAGTGCCCTATCTTCTCTCCTTCAGCTAAAGCTTTCTTCGAAGGTAGGTCACTTATAATTTAAGTAGATTGTTTTCCAGTAGTGAAGAGCTGAGCTGTTTGCTCCTCTTAAAGCTATTAATAAATTCCATATACTTGGCTTAAAGCTACTTCTCTGATTGAATAAAGCACAAATCATCGACCAAAAATTTCATTTTCTGTGCTTATTCCTCACAATCCTGTTTTTTTCTGAGTCTATTTTTCTCTTTGGTGAGGAATGCTTGCAATTACTATATCTTTGTGTTAATCTGAGCCTACTATTCACTCTTGGCCTCAAATATCTCCTTAAATTATTTAATTTTAGCAATATGAGGATGGTCATATTGAAGACTAGCTTTAATGTCAGAGAGGCCCTGCTTTTTCATCAATACCTCTATTTGTTGGCATGCTTCAATGTATTTATTGTGAATCAACTCGATCATCTACTGGCAATCGGCCATTGTCCTTTCTGCCAGCTTTATTTTTGAATCATCTATATGATCCTCTAAGTATTGACTGTTGAAGCGATAAGATGATGAGATATTCAGTGAATCGATCATATCCTGATATTTCCTACGAATATACGCCATTTATCTCCTAAAAACAACAACTAGAGAGTTTGTCTGTTTGCGGTATACTTGCACCAAGATGTTGTCAAATCTAGGAATACTATTCCCGTTGGAATTAAACGAGTCCATAAACTATCTAATATATAGCACATATTCACTCGAACTCAGCAGCTGATTCTTAATACGCTTAGGATTATCCTTTATTTGAACCAGTAACTTTGTTGATAGTCTATCGATGTCCTCTAAAAACTCTTCACGCACCTAACTGTTGAATGTAATCGGAAGATCCTCAGAGGGCAAAATTAAAGATTAACAATTGCGGGAAGTAAACAGGGATTTTATAACTCTGCGGATACGATTTTTTGTTGCGATTGTCTCGGACAAACCCTTTTGTTATTAAAGGCAATCTTACAGATATTGCTTTGGGGTGACTATGATTCCTTCCTTGTTTTCAAAAGTTAAACTAAAATCACGCAGGACCATAAACAGTGAAGGCAAACCCAATCCCTTGGTATTGTCAGACATGGATCTATCGAATAGCTTTCCAATCTCAATCAAAAACGAAAGGTTTTGAAGTGCCTGCTCGTCAATGGGCCCAACGTTGTTATAGATAATAGTTGAGGACAGCAGCATCCCTACAGCGAACAGTTTAGAGTCATAGCTCGTGGTATTAGCCAAACTACCTAAGCCTTCCATATCCAATATAAGAATGACACTGTCATTGGTTTATATCCAGGAGTTGAGAATGTTAATACCTTTGGTACAGTCGTTTAGGTGGTTTGACATGGGAAAGTACTCTTCCTCATACTGAGGTTTGTCCTTAAAGATATGCACTAATTTGTTTAGCAAATAGCTTTTGCCCGTTTTGACCTTGCCTACAATGCTCAGCACATGTATTTTCTTGTTGATGGGAATAGCTGATAAAAACTCTAGTGCCTCCTCGTGCAATTTAAATCCTTCCTCCTCGTGGCTAACCAAGGGTATGGACCATGTTTTGCCTTTGATCTAATGCAGCATGTGACTTCCTTTAATAATAATTTATATTGCAAAAAAGAGTATTTGATTAAAATAATGAACTAACCCTTGATTATATATAATCTGAATATCCTCGTGCGGGTTATTTGGTATTATAAATTAAGTTGAGATGACCGAACAGCCAAATCAGACCATCAAAACCACTGACAACAACAAAAGGAAACCCATCAGCAAGTAGAGTAAGTATAACAGCATTAATGCAGAGAAACTAAAAAGATAAAACACAAAGTTAAAAGAGTAGTACAGGAAATCATTGACTTGGAACAGGACCACAACGACAATAAGGAACTCAATCACTCCGAAACATTTGTAAGTGCTAAGTCAACTTAGATGAACGAATTGGCTAAAAAGTGCAATATCTTCTTCGGATGGATCGCAAATACCAAAACTCCCGTATTGGCAGAACAGCTATGGAAAAATGATATGTTGACCTATGCAAGTCAATTGTACCCGGAATTAAACAATGAGTAATTGCAAAGATTGGTTGATAGAGATTGGAAATATATGTGCGAAGAGGAAAGGCTGGTATATTGATGCCTATCTAGAGAATAGTAGATTAGTATAGAAACTTGCCCAATGAGTACGAGCTATAACGGCAGATTGATCAGTACGAAGTCAATAAACAAGTATTCTGATGATTAGTTCCTTTGTCGATAAATAAATATTGATCTTTAATTTATCATAAAAATATAATCCTTCCTGCAGATCATGCTTGCAAAATAAGAGGTTTCGATATTTTCATACTCTTTCGGCTGTCTATATTCAAAAGTAAGTTATAATCATCAATATTGAAAGGAATGATGAAAAAGAGTCCAAGCACCAAAGTCAATGCTAATAACAGGGCTTCCTCACTTAAAAGGACTGAAACTGCAGCCAATAAATAGGAGGAAAACTTTACAGAACAAGGCAACTAAATATATCCACCCTCTGAGAAAAGCTAAAACGTACGAGTAGCCATACGCATTCGTCCAATGAACTAAAGCGAACTTTCACGTAACGACGCCGCCTGCCTCAACGCTGAAAATGATAGTACACTTAGTATATCGCAAAAGTATTCTTTCCACCATGCAGAGGCTCTCAGAAGAGCTATCAGTTCAACGAAGTACTGATACCTGGAGATAACCAGCAAAAATGCTATCAGCGTTGCAATGTGGAAGAACTGATAGACGCTGCTATCGAGGGTTATAGTGCAACAGTGTTCGCGTATGGACAGACAGGATCTGGTAAAACCTACACGATGGCGGGAAAGTAGGAGATTTTCCAGAGATAGGTATATAAGCAGGATGAGCGCGAAGGGATCATCCCTCGAGCCATCCAGGAACTGTGGCGCAAGATCAAGTAACGCAAGAGTACCTATCTCGTCAAGGCCAGTTTCACTTAAATATACAACGAACAGATTAAGGATTTGCTCAATCTCTCTTCTGGTGTGCTTCATTGCCGCTGGAACCCGACCAACGGCTTTTTTGTGGAGGACCTCATCGTAGTTGACTGCAGCACGGTGGATGACATGATATCGGTGCTTTTAGAGGGCATGCGCAATCGAAAGAGTGGTTCACACGAATTGAATAAGGATTCGAGTCGTAGTCACTCTATCCTCACTATCTATATCATAAGTGAACTTAAGCAGGGCACGCAGAATGTTAAGAAGTATGGAAAGATTAGTTTTGTTGATTTGGCTGGCAGCGAAAGGTTAAAGGAGAGCAAATCACAAGGAGACATGATTAAAGAGACTGGTAGCATAAACAAGTCACTCTTTACGCTTGGAAAAGTCATCAAGGGGCTGACTGACCGCAAGTCTCGCACTCCTTATATCCCCTATAGAGATTCAAAACTCACAATGCTGTTGATGGACTCATTAGGGTACGATTTGATCAATACAGAGGTAATTCGAAGGCGTTGATGATCGCATGTGCAAGCCCTTCTGCACTATATTATGACGAAACTCTTTCAACTCTTAACTATGCAGCAAGGACCATGAACATTCGAAACAAGCCGATGATTCAAATGGACCAAAAAGACCAGGCTATTCAAGAGATTCAGAGCGAGATCGAGGAGCTTAAAAGAGAGAACATTTACCTCCGAGAACAATATCAACGATTAAATAAGGGACTACCAATCAAGATACCAGAATTGTCGAAGCAGGACATGATCAAAACATCCAAGATGGACATCAGTCACAGCACACAGCTTCCCCCTCTCGACAAGGAGATGTACTCGGTTAAATAATAGGGTAAAAGAGGCGCTACTTTTGGTAAGCACACCTCAACAGACAACGTTATTTCATAGTATCAGCTGAGATTTGAGCAAATCAAGAAGGAGAATGAACTCATGCGGAAACAGAAATAAGAGTCTGAGGATAGCTATCGCAAACTTATGGAAACCAATAATAGCATTCAGAACAAACTTGAGAACCTGGAACAAATCTTTCTGAGTAAGAAGAAGGATGGCAGTGGACAGGAAGAGATAGTCACGAGTAGTCTCCTCAATTAAAACACCGATCTCAAGAAAAAGTTGAGGGAAATGTAACAATAACGGCGTGAGTTGGGCTACGAGCAGAATTCTAAGATAGTAAGCAATACCAACATCACTAAAATGGAGAATGAGCAGTTTCAGAAGGAAATATAGCGGCTGCAGATGCGAGAGCGGTAGTTATTAGAAGACCTGCAACGCAGGAAGACGTGATAATTAGACTTTCAACATTTGATGTTTAAAAGATAGTCAACATAAATCACTCGGTTTTAATGAACCGGTTCTCAGATTCATCTGTGGAAGTGGCCTTGATATCATGGGTCAAGATGGAAGTGGTTCGTCTTTTCTTGTGGCTTTGCACGATGGATTTGGCAGTGGAGTAGTTGACATGGAACTTGTTGGCGACCTAAAGCTATAATAGAGGGTACAGTGATGATGTTCCACCCTTTTTAGATGAGTCTTATCATCTGTTACTTGACTTCCTCTCCCACCTTTTTATATTTTTTGGTTGCCTGGTGATGTTAAACATAATTTGGCTCTATTTAGGGGTAGATTAGCTATATCTTGACATGAAATGATGGAAAATTCTAGTTGCACTATCTAACCAAGGCAAACATCGCTTTAATAATATTATATAATCTATTATAATGGGTGGTTTATCAGGAGAACATTCATCGTTCTATGAAGACGGTCAAATCAACCTGCATTTCGTAGATTGGCCAATGAAACTCTATATGAATGTTATTATCAATGAATAACAATTTTTCAAATAACGCCAATCTTATAAAAGTGATTTTATTTTATCCAAAGGTTCAGACTGCCAACTTAAAGACTATTAAATCAGGCTTTCTTTGTTCTATTAACATTTATTGAATATCTTATTTTAGTTGATCATTCAACAATATGGAAATTGGTTACTAAAATTATCCTCAGGGCATGGGGCAGGGTGCATCGAATATGTGGCCATATCTATAGGCGAAAAACTACTCTGATTGGCAATCAATTCTTTAAGCTTTTCCCCATCTCAAGCAGACGAATACTCCTCTAAATCTTTCCTCATAACAGGGTGTCTGTGGTATAGTAATTCGTAGTGCCAACGACGACAACGTTCATAAAGTACCGTTATGTTAATCTAGGCCATAAAGTATGGCATATGGACTACCACCCCCAAAAACAAAAACAAAATATAAAAACTTTGGTAAAGGAAGGTACATAATAACATCAACACCTACCTCTTCTTTAGCGTTGTTAAGAGCGGAATGTTTGAAGGTGTAGCCAGACTAAAATCGGGCTACCACTAGTAGACTTTTCCTTTCTGGTGGGAAAACCACACTTTGAAATTCAAGGGATACTTCGAGTTGGAGTGGGTCTATATTAAGGATGTCAACTATAAGCACTTTACCAATTTGTACAACTTCGAAGGCGAAGAAGCAGTTAAGTCCAAAGACTGTGATACGCTTGACAGTTAAACTACCAACAAGATGCTGTCAATTTTCGAAGGCAAGACAGGAAAACGAAGTATTTTCAACGATTTTGCTTACATGGACGAGCGAGAGTCTCAATACATCCGCAAGATGTATGAAGTCAGCAGCTATTATAATCAAAACCAGGCCTATAACGTCAATTTCGACTTAAATCAGTATAGCATGGTGAGTCATCCAATAAACCTAATGAACGGCATGAATTCGGTGAATCCAGTCAACCCTATGGTTGTCCCTTCCCCCCAAGTTCGCCCTGCTACATCTGACGTGCAGCCAAGGAATAACCTCGGCTTTCAGATGAATCCCATTAGTAAAAACAGGAAAAAGTGATGTGTATACTCTTGTTCTATATAATTGACTGCAATAAACCAGGTGATAGAATATCAATTAAACTGTTCAATAATTTTAACAGGAGGTCTTCCATGCCAAATTCTCCCCCTTCTTTTTTATTAATTCTACCTTCTCCGATTCCATTCTTCATTCTTCAGTTTATCTGCTATCGTCCCTCCGACATAGAAAGTATCAAGCAGCCCAGTTTTTATGGTTTAATACATTTTTAATTTCTACTACTTCTCGTATCGCCATTTTTTGTTTATTAAGGATTTTTTCCTTGAAAGGGACAGAGATTTTAAATCCATAGAATCAGTCTTGTCAGCTTAGTAACGAGATTTCTTAGGGAGGTATTCGGTTCGATACATGAGGGACTATTGCGGACGAGCTGCGTGAACAGAGTAGAAAGGATGCTGAGCCGTTCGATACAGTGTACGGCCTTCTCTCTCTCCATTTGTAAGTATTCTGCTTCTGTTCAATCCAAGGGATGCTGTTTCTTTGTTACTATCAATGTTAAGACTACGATAAAGATGATTGAGTTTTGTGATCTTTTCTTCGATATAATTGGAGTAATCACTGATATCCCTTAAAGAATTAAGGGCATCAGCTTAGTTATCACTTCTATGCATGTCAATTGCCAATCAAAATTATTATTTGTCACCCTGTATTAAATTAGCAGCAATACAAAGGTAATAATACTTTTCAGTCATACCATCTTGCTTGCTAATTTATCTTCCATAATATACAATAAAGACATTCCCAATGACTAGTAATTCTCGCTCACCGAAATAGTTGGAAAATTACCCAGTCAACAAAAAGCAGATTAGAAGAAAACTTAAGGGCACGATAGAGACCACCAAATTTAGCAGGCATAGAAACAATCGCTATAATCAGCATGTTCAGTCTCAACCTCGCACCATTGAGTACACTGAGGGGTCATAATACCCTGATAACAAAATAATCTTTTCAGTAAACCAAACTCCAGTTAGCAACGGTATCCCTGGAGTTGGTCAATACGATATTGCAAGTCCTATCGTTAAACCAACATATTAGACATTTGAGAAGAATAATAACGTCATTTTGGTGAAGTTGAATCATATTGGAGGCACCAATAGCTTTTGCAGTGAGGCTGAAAGGTTTGCAGACGGACAGAATTACATAACGCCTGGACCCGGCGCGTATTATCCTATGAAGGCGAAGGCTCAAAGTTGTAGTAAATAAACTTACAGCGAAAACTATGCTCTAATTCAATAGGCTTTTAGAAATAATCGCTAGACAAGAGAATCGATTCCAAGCTACAAAATTGGTTAGTAAAGAATGAAATATAATGGAATACCAAGGCATTTACAAGAAATGTACTTGCAACTTAGTAAACCTAAGGAAACAATTAAAATGCCCGCATTGCCGTTGGATAAGTTGGTTCAACTTAGGAAAAAAGCTTAAAAAAAGTTGATTAAGGTTGGGAGATCATCAGAGGTTGATCTAGGGAATTTTAATAATGGGGATAACCCAATAAAAACAAGAAAACATTGGGGAGATAGACAGGATGACAGTAAATTAACCCAAACCATATATAGATTGCAGCGATAGTCCAAGAGATAGGAGGAAATCGCCAAAAAGATAAAGGCTATTTTAGAGGGAGACAAATAAAAGAGAAAAAGTTCTTCTCTTGGGGGAGAGTTAATCCAATCTAACAAACGTAAGAATGGAGTCGTGGATAGATACAACCAAAGTATGGTTAACATGATCTTTCAGCAAAAGAAAGGTCATAGAAAGCATGTACCCTAGCAACAATGAGTGCCTTAATTTTATAATATTCGATTATTTGTTCCAATAACTTGACTTTCTCATGAATAAACCAACCATATACCTTGCTAATACTGAATATCAGCAGATAAGGCGTTGATTATAGATATTTGACTTTATATTTAAAATGACCGACAAGGGCAAGGAGGTCGTTCTGTCGAAAGCTACCAAAGAGAAGGTTTAAGCCGCCAAGAACTTCATCGAGCAGCGATATTCCCGAATGATTCAGCAGGAACAACAAAAGAAATAATACTGGGAACAGCTTAATACTAAAATGCAGCTTCTCGGACTGTCCAACGCCCAGCAGGAAGAACTCAAACAGCAGATCAACCACGATTAAGCCAAACTATTGCGAGAGTAGAGGAAGAAGCTTACCATCTATGATTTTAAACCAGTAAAAATCATCGGAAAGGGAGCCTTTGGAGAGGTCAGATTATGTAAATGGAACAAAAGCACCGATCCTGTGGCAGTCAAAAAGCTAAAGAAATGCGAGATGATTTTTAAGAATAAGGTGATGCAGTCGCGATAATAGAGAAATGTACTTGCAATATCTTAAAAAAACCCATGGGTGGTTGGCTTGAAATGTTCTTTTCAAGATGCGGACAACCTATACCTGGTCATGGAGTACCTGCCTGGCGGAGATCTCATGAATCTACTCATGAAAAAAGACATATTCACCCACGAGTAGGCATTATTCTATACGGCTGAAATGCTGCTGGCATTAGACTCCGTTCATAAAATGAAGTACATTCATCGCGATTTGAAACCTGATAACGTATTACTAGATGCAAGCGGACACTTGAAATTATCTGACTTTGGACTATGCAAACACACATAAATTAGACCGAAAAAATTAACTGACAATCTTGTGAAGAAAGACTTGGACGGAAATACAACCAAATAAACAGAAAAGAGTGAGTATGCTAACAAGGAGTATCACAAACGAAATAGAAAATTGGCGTATTCAGCAGTCGGAACACCCGACTACGTCGCTCCTGAGGTACAGGGAAAGGGTAATTATCATGTTACTCAGTTGGATATACTTAAAGTGTTGATTGGTGGTCTATGGGAGTCATCCTGTTTGAAATGTTAGTGGGATATCCGCCTTTTGCCTCGGAAACACCAAGATAAACGTGGTATAAGATACAGAATTGGCGTAAGTACTTCTGCATTCCTTCCGATGCAAATGTCAGTAACCAAGCAGCAGATCTGATTCGGTATTTCTTTGATAATAAAGAAAGTTGATAGCTGATCCCAAATAGCGATTAGGGTCGAATGGAGTTGAATAAATTAAGGCTCACCCCTTTTTTGCAGGGATAAATTGGAACAGACTACGGTATATTTGTCCTTAATTAGAGATAAAAAACCACCTCACATTCCCGAGGTTAAAACTGTTTGGGATACTCAAAACTTTGACCCCTACGAGGAGGAAGAACCATGGATTCCGCCTGAAGGCAAGGTCAAAGGGCGTAAGAAAAATCCTTAGTTTATTGGATACACCTACAAGCCAGTAGAAGAAAACAACTCTGCTTTGGTGAAAGCACTAATTGACCTTGATAACTACAAAGTGCCGCAAATGGACCAGTTCCGCAATTTAGAGTACCTACAACTGGAGCGTGAATAGAACTGTCAGCTGAATTCGCCAGGTCTGTTCAAGAAAACGCAGGACAAGACCGAGAGAGTAGCTAAATAATATTTTGCGACCACTGCTGTCTTCAATCTCAAGAAGACAGACGATAAATAAAAGGAGAAGTATAAGCCGTATTATGGAGAGACGCCTGAAAAGAAACCTTCTCCTGTGCCAGTCTTCGCCAAAAAGAGTCCCAAGGCTAGTCCACAAAAGAAGAGTCCGCCTGCGAAGGAGGAGCGGAAGGTGAAGGTGAAGATCCTGCAAAAGAAGTTTGGAGTATGATTTGAACTATGATTCGAATATAATTAATAATTTGAGACGATGCCTAGTTTAATAAAGTGCAGGTTTATTCTAAACATATTTTATCCCCAATTATATTCACTGAACATTAGCTAATATCTTATGGATCAAAACAGATATATACAATTTGTAGAATTAATGATTGTCGAAAGGAAGACCATAACTAATTCCATTGCTCTTTGAAAAGAATCATCAGAGCCATCAAAAAAATTCTTAAAGTTCAAAAAGTTATCCTTCAATAAATTGATGCTATGCGAGAAAAACTCACTTATTTCGAGTAATAAATTATTATTAATGTGGCAGCACGATTTATAATTAATGTCACTGTACTCCACAGCAATTTAAAATCTATAAAGTATGAGTATCTTAGGCTGGACGTGGATTCCTCTTCTGAACTATTTTGTTTTAGATGCAGGATGCTGCTTAATGGTGATCAGTATAATATACTATTACATGTAAAGTGGCTCAATCCAATACTCTCAGAGCTTCCTGAGTTTGGCTCGGCTTGTGCAATGACATCAATGATATAAAGATTTATAATTGGGAGGTTTTAACCTCTAGTCAGGTGCTTGTAAGATTAATGGTGATCATAAATTTAATTATTTTTGTATTTTTAGTTTAATTTCTTTTAGGTAATCTTTCTTTCATACGTTTTACTTTGCTGTCTTCGAATTCTAAATCAAGTAATTAACTAACCTCAATGCGATGCAAAGTACCAGCCAAGAAAGACAGAGCTTAATTTATCACAATTTAAGTAATCAATCAGCATATTCCTTGAAATCATAATAGCACCATAAAAGTATTAGGCAAGTTAACTAATCTTAACTTCGAAATAGCAGTTAAGCCAGCTGGTTAAATCGAAGTCGGCGCTATATTTATAAATAATACCAATCGATAATAAGACATATGGGTAAAAAAACCACTCATCCCAATTACCAAAGGATCAATAATCTTCAACTCTAGAAATATAGTCAAACCATGGCAAGATTAGATACTCTGCAAATGGCATTGGCTGAGGCCATTACGTAAAACTAGGCAGTAAACTTTATATAATACAGTTAAGAGAGAGGGTTATTGAACTAGAAGCCCTGCTGGTGGCCGTACAAATGAAGGAGGAGGGAAGACAGCTCAAAAATAAAAGATAGAGTGAGGAAGAAGCCAAAAAAGATACTAGGAAGAAGAAAGTGCAAAAGAATAAAAAATATAAATGATAAGTCTCTTGTTATTAATTTTTTATCATGGGTATGCCTTATGCTTGTCAAATGATGCAGATGAACTGACAATTCATGTATCATCGACTCTGCAGTTTGCCTCCAAAATAGTGAGCAAATTACTAAGCCTGTGTCAAACATCACCAATCTTGTCATAGTGCTGCGTCTACATTTAAATTAATTGATTCAGCTACCTTCACCAGTTGCAATCTTACGGCCATTCCTAATTGCTATGCAGTATAATACCTGAATAAAGTTATTACTGTTATAGATAAATTATATTTAAGCAGGCAACAATGGCATATTATAAGCAGAACATGCTCTCCATCAAATCACGCACCCTTCTCGCCAATTTATTGGGTGAAGTCGTGCTCCTCTCAGAAGCAATATAAACTTATCGATAAGCATTGGCTAGCATTACTTACTTTGACTGTATTGCCCTCTTCCGTTTCCTTGATCGCGAAGAAAAGGGATATCTCAGATAGAAAGATTTTCAGAGAGTCATGGGGACCTCGCATCGTAAACTCCTAAGCTATGCTTTCAGCTGGCTTGACAACATGAAGGTAGGAGAAATCAGCAGATTGGAATTTGCGGCATTTCTCTTGCCAAAAGATAACCTACAGCTGCGCTAACTCGTCGCTCAAAGAGTATAAAACCCATAAATATCCAATTCACAGCACGAAACCATCCTTTAGCAGTTTGAAATCTTTCGTCGACTGCTAATGTAGATTATGAATCGAGAAATGAAGATCATTGAGTTGCGCCGATAATTGACTCAAGCCAGTGACTATACCATTCGAGGAGTGCTGCTAACTATTGACTGCGATGGTCACGAGTGGGTTTGCTGCGAAGATCTCTTTAAATTTATGAAAAACTATGAATTTGACGTCAATCTGAGGCAAATAGAAAAGCTTGTGGAGATTATTAATTCCACTCTTAATGGAAAGATTACCTAGGAGCAGTTAAGGTGGACTGTGGAGGGATTTGAGACGAAGAATAAAGCGTATTTAAATAAAATAAAAAAATCTAACAAGAAAGACCATTCAAAAAGATAGACAATTTAAAATCAATTTAACATTATCCAAGAACAAGAAAAAATGGAGGTTAAAGCTAACTCTTAATAATAGCACCCACTCAGAAAATAGCATAGACTCATAATGTAGAAGTTCAAATTGGCTGAGGACGAGTAGCAGAAAATTGAACAATAACTGATACAACATCAGTTAGAGTTCGAACAAAAGAATAAGAGTTAATGTTAAAGGCAAATCATCAATTTGAAAGAGCGGAAGAAGAAGTAGCAGTAAAGAAAAGAATAATTGCGACGAGCAAAAGAGAGAGAAGAAACCGCAATCAAACACCTTCAGAACATAGATATTAACACTTTTATGCTGAGAGCCAGAGAACTCCAGCAGGAATCTTAGAGATTGAAGGAATTAGAAACACAACTGCACATCAGCCCTACTCTTGATTACAACCGCATCTATACAGCTGGCAAACATCCCTATTTGCCCACAGCAGGCTAAGATATTTTAACGGGGTATTCCAAAAGAAAATCAGTTTATTTAGATGCAAACCCACACACTAAAAAGGATTATACGAATCTAACTGATCTCAACTGCCTCAGTGTGGTTGAAAGTTTTCGAAAACCCAGCTGTCGAAGTGAATACATTCCGATGAAACTTAATGACAATGAAGTATACATTCAAACAGCCCAGGCCATCAAAAATAGAATAAAGGAAGAACGATAGATTGAAAGATAAATTCATTAACAATTTTTAAGCGGACAATACCACACCAATAAATACCTACCCAAAACTCCATAGACTGCGAGCAAGATGCTTTAGACTCCGAATGTTCGTATAGTTAATGAAAAAGGAAGCATCTATCAATCTCCACCGCAAATCAATGAGTTTCAGACTAGTTCATTCAAAAACACATTCTCCACAGCCAACAAACGATCAGCCTACTGATATCTTCATTTTTTATTTTAACTATTGTTGGCTGTTACATTGACCCAATTAATTTTAATTCCTCATATATGAACATCACTCGTCTCAATTTCGCGTAATCGCTTCCTTTCATCCGCTCGACGTTACAATCCGCACACTACCTCGCCTTTGATCTCGAGATGAGCGGTATCATGACTGAGTAGCTCACTAGTCCTTCACTTGTTGATTCAGTATCTCTCCCATTAGCAGATTCAAAAAAGATATGAAAAGCAGCGACAGAGTGTGAGCAAATTCATACCCCTGCAGTTCGGACTTGCAGCTTTCAAGATATTGCCAGAACAAAGAAAGTATAAATTCTACGATGAAGAATATTGGCGCAACCCTTTAATTTTTATATCTTTCCCCTGACTCAACAACAGGAAATCATGAAGTTTTCATTCCATGCTGGAACCATGAACTTTTTAACCAAAAATAATTTCGATTTCAACAAACTATTTTATGAAGGAGTACCCTACACAAGTCGCCAGAAAGTCAAAGAGTTCACCAAGAATGCTAAACTTGATGAAATAAAAATGGAGTTACGAAGGCTCAAACAGATGAAATCTCCATAAACTCAAGCATTTTTGAAGTTAAATATGCCCTTGGTCTAGTAATGGATGCAAACAGCTGATCTTGAGCTGTCAATCAATATTGAATTTGTGAAGTACCAAAGCTATATGACTTTCAAGGACAAAGTATAGTAGCAGTACCCGCAGCAGTCCTTTATCTTTACCTTTAATTCCGAAGAAGTCATTAAAAGGTCAATATTGACCATCAAAAAGTGCACTGTTTAGGAAAAAATAAGCAACAGCGCTGAAATTAACTGTGCAGTTGAACCTGATAAACTATTTAACTAAGTTTTCGAGGAAATGATATCTTTGAAGAAGCCTATAATAGTTCACAATGGATTTCTTGATCTAATGCACGTACAATTTTTGAGACATAGGTCTACTATAGATTCGTCTAAGATTTACCAGATCATTGGTGTCAATACAAATAGAAAGTACACAGTATATTTCCTACAATTTACGATAACAAATATCTTTTCAGTAACTCACCATACTTGAGTCATCAACTACCCAACAGACAGACTGGATTGGAGAATTGCTTTACCAGCATGAAAGAAATGGATGCAAAAAAAGTTGAAAGGAATTCTGAGGCGGGAAAGCACAACTCAGCAAACTAAACTACTCAGCCCATCAAATTTTAGTTTTCTTAGGAGTTTAAAGAATACAAACTGGATAGTTTAGCTTGTCATTAGGCAGGTTATGATGCCTTTATGACAGGATACAGTTTTTTAAAGGGGATTACTCACCTAAGTATTATTCCTTCTATAAAGATAACGACCTCAATAAATTGACGGATCCAAATGCATTTGCTTAGGACCATTAACTTATAAAAAATAGAGTATTATCTCACTTATAAAGATCCCACAAGGCAGTATTAAGGTTCCTTTCAATTTTGAGGGAAATGACGAAGATATATACATAAAAGACGGAAGCGATCCTCTTTTCTTCAAATCCCTATACAATTAAGTCGTTGCTGAAGCAGAGGTGCTGTAATTTTTCACCAAAAACTATGGACCAATCAATCTACTCTGGACTTCTCGAGAAATGACTGAATTTTGTGTCTTTTTTGTAAATAATGAAAGCAAGTCCAAATATGAATAGCGCTTATCTTAAAACTGTAAGCCAACCCATATTACTGCAGGTATATTTTAACTAAAATAGACGAGATCTCTGGAGTTCAATTTTTGGTGTTCACTCGAGAACAACATCAGAGGACCATGAACAACTTTATCAACAATTAGCTAGCAGAAACAGAAAAACTATGATTATTTATGTCTTTAGTTGCTTACGATAAAATATCCAAATTTATCGTTCATTTTAAACACTAAACTGTGCATACCGTTCATAATAATTGATTAATGAAATATCGAAGCCCACGCAGCCCACCCAAGAACTTCAAGGTCACTTTCTTAGAGGAGCCGCCTCTGAACAACTTACAGAAAAATTATCTAGTGAATTTAGTGCCTAAAATTGGCAGGGCTTGCTCTGCTCCCGAGGAAATACAATTGGAGCTATCGACTGAACTTTGTAAATACCTACAAAAAAGTGTGGGAGTATCTGTAGTTGAAAAACCAGCTAATTTTAACCCGCAAGACTATGAGAATCATCTGAAACCTATCACTTTTAGGATGACCATGAACGAGCATCTGTATCGGATTTGGATTCACGAAGATTAAGTTTAATTGATAAACGACCCCTTTAACAGGGTTCAATAATGATGATATATCCTTTATACATCATAATATTTGTATTACTTATAGTCAATATTTTCTTTTGTCCTTGTTGTGGTAAAATAATTATAATGCAAAGTGAGAGGGCTATTTTCAGCCTGAACGGAACCAATGTCACTATGCCCAATCGTTATAAGATTCGGAAGTATAAGGCGTGCAAGACTAAAAGTTAAAAACCATAACAAATATAAGAACAGATTTGCCCCTTCATTGTTGAGTCCAAATAAGCTTTTCCCAAAGCACTAAAACTAAACCTAAACCATAACCCTTTATTTTTGTCGAATCACCTGCCTCATTAGACAGCAAAACAAAACACCGTCCAACTAATTACAAAAAATGCAGATTTCATAACTACTTCCAACTCTCGACTCAGCGGAGATCGATAATTCACCACGTCTATCCTCAAGAAAGGAAAAAATCATTACAATTCCATGAAACATAAGCGATGTACTTGTGGAGATTGCCCATAATGCTTAAAGGATTTTACTTATTTTCTGCAACTCTTTAGTAACGATGAGAGTATTCCATAAATTTCTGCCAAAAGCTGGTGCATTTGGAAACGTAAAAATGATAAATACATGTATTACTATGGCAAAAGAATTCATACTGTTCGAGAAATAGCCAGTCTTACTAAAATGGTCACTGCAATGACCGTCATGGATTTCCTTTAAAAGTATGGATGGCAACCTCATCAGATTTCCTTCATGGTTAACAAAACTTCCACTTTGATACAAGGAACCACTGCTAATTTACTTTAGGGACAAATTTGCACTCTTTTAGACTTGCTCTATGGAATGATGCTTCCGAGTGGCAATGACGCCGCAATAGCCTTGAGTTAAGCCATTGGGCTTATAATGTTTTTGAAAGGACGAAACCGTCAGGTTAACCCCCTTACTAATGATTGGTACGTTCCTTACATCGGCAAAAATTTTGCCTTTTGCTTTATCAGTATGATGAATGAAAAATGCAACAGAATCGGAACTGTGGACACTAAAATGTTCAACTGTCATGGTAATGATGCATACGAGCAATTAAAAAATATTTCGACTTGCAACGAGCTCGCAAGAATATCTGGTGAATTTGTGACATATCCATTCTTGAGAAATATCGTAAAGACAACACGATATGGCCCCTATTAAAATACTAACAAACTGCTTTAGGATGGTTTTTAAGGAATCAAAACAGGAATAACAGATACTGCTGGTCCTTGCTTGTCCGCCTTCTATAAGGACTATATAATCGTGGTGTTGCACAGCAAATCAATGAATTAGCGTTGGATTTAAGTAAAAAAACTAGTGAAGTGGATATTACGGAAGGGATGAGGTCTGCTGATTTATGCTATTTTTGATATATTGATGTTAATAGAGTTGAACACGTTTCTATAATTATAATTACAGAATCATGCCCAACGACCAAGAGATGAAATTAAAGAGTGAAAAACACTATAACTCCAGTCTTGATAAATCACTTCGCCCCCCTGTAAGTCTCAATTCATTTAGAAAAAGGAATAAGGCTCACAGATCGGTCCATGGCTTCTCGGCATCTTCTTATTCGTCATTTTAGGCTCCACTCTCTTCCAACTTCTAGGAATGGCTAACTCTTCCACTGACGATATCATAATCTGATTGTCAATCCCTTATTTAAGAAACATGTCTGACATAATATTAATCTATCTTAGGCATACAATGATGTTGAAATCATGAGACTCACCAATGCCATGTAATCCATTTTATAAATGTGTTGGTCCATCGATAATTTTGTCAAAAATATGTCAACATCATTTTCTGGCTTTGCGAGAGTTCGATAGCCATCCGGGACTTCTGGAGTGGTCACTTTTTTTACTGTAACCTAATATATGGTGGCCTTCATCATCCATCCCCTTTGCGTAGGATTTGTTGTCTTTGTATCTGTCTTTTAAAGTTTGATCGCGGTCTCTCACTGATTGCTTGATCTAGGCAGCTTGAAAATCTTTAAGAGCTGGTATTGGGCTGAGCTCGTCGAAGATCTAATGTTCCTTCTTCACTCCAAGAGTAGCCATATAAAATTTAAAATCTTAAAGATAGAGTTGTCCTTATCCCCTCCTATCGATCATTCTCAAAAGGCAGCCTATTTCTTCTTGCGAAATTTATCGATTATTTTCGGACATAAAGGCTTGAATGTCTTCTCCTGTCACAAACTCTCCATTTGAGCTTATCATTCTAAAAATGCCTGCAGCATCGAAGTCAAATGAACTGAGCAGAGCTTGATTTGTTTCAAAAAGTCTATATGTTACAACGATTACTTTGTGTACTCCGATACGATTTGAGAAAATATTTTGCCAGTTATCCATTATATCTTTTGAGTCAAGCTTTCTTTTGGAATTGAAATTATGACAGGCCTTCTCATTGTAAAGTACCTTAATCGTGGATTTTGGTTTGGCAGAATGAAATTTTGAAACCTTCTTTATGATATCATTACTCTCTTAGTCGTACAGCTTCCTCCTGTTTGGCCGAGTTGATTCGACCGAACAGCATCTTAATCTCGCTTCCCTTAAATTCCAAATTTTGCTACTTTAAAAACGATTCGAGGTCTCTTTCGGTTATAAATCCCTTTCGAGCACTGTCAAGTCGATGGAAGAGTGAAGCAGGTGTAAATTATTCTTCTTCTGCCAGCATTTCTTTGATGATCTCCAGTTTGCGTTCTACTTCTGCGCTTCTGATCAAGAAATCAATTAGTTTTTGTCGAGTAAGGGCGGATTGTTTTTTTTTATCGTCCTTCTTTTTGTTGCTGCTATTAGTCTTCTTCATCTCGGAAATCAGTTATGAATAAAAATATGGAAATACATAATATTTTTAGGTGAAACTAAAGATATGGGAATATCTCCTTCAATCACTGATGATATCAACATCTATATTAAATACCACTCGAAGTGACTTATCAATATCTAATTAAAGCATATTAACTATATGTATTCCCTCGAAACCGTCCTAGGCAATTACCGCCTTCTGTCGCATGACGACTTATATCTGAGAGATTAAGCCAACCAATTTCTTATCAGAGCCATAGAATGCACTTAAATTTGGTCTATTGCTCAGGTACTGTTGACTCTCACATAGGAAATTATCATCACATCGTAATCAGCTGATTAAAAATTGCTCGGAGCGCAGCTATTATATCAAAAGATAGAAAGGAATATTGATCATTTGATCTTAGAAGAGCTCCAATCATTGCGAGAATTCATCTTCATTCAATTGACAGATGCCACACTTTCACTCCCCATAGTGAAAAAATTGGCTTCTGGGGCTGCTTTACTCGCCTCTTCCCTGTTTCTAGACCACTGGCCTTTGCTAATCAGGGATATAGTCAAATTCATGGAGGCTTCTCCACTTCAATTTAGAAATGGACTTGCTTTCCTCGAAAGATTGCCTGAATAACTCAGAAACACAAATAGAATTAAACATGGAATTAAACTAAAGATTCGACAAAATTTATTAGACTAAAGTGACCTTATAGGTTCTATATTTATTTCTGCCTTATCCTTTGAAGAAGATGTTATGACTCTCCTCAGTTTGGATGCCCTTTAACATTGGGTGAATATGGGACTGCCCCTTTTAAAATTAGGAAAAGTATTGAAAAAAGTGATTGAACTTTCATAATTTTAACTTCCTTCTCAAACTGACTCATTTCTTGATGAATGTTTCAAGGTAATTTGTGAGGGGTTGCACTACTGTTCTCAATAAAAATTTCAAACTTTAGATTAAATTGAATTTTCTTTGCAGAGGGAAAGATATGGCCCATAAGAGTTTAGTTCATTAGCCATGATCATTAACTATATGCGAGATACAAAGCCCATCTTTCTTAAAATTCTCAATGAAGCAGTATAAATAAACCGAATTGAAAGTTATCTCACCATCATAAAATAAATTTTGCTATCTTATAGCTTTTTGCTGATGGAGGATTTGGGTTATGAACTTATTGAGCTCATGAATAAAACACTGAATTGTAGTAATCTTAAAATAAGCTATTCCACCTTTGAGTTTTGGCTATAATTGGGCTAAAAAATGATGAAATGCAAGATAAACTCTGAACTAAACTCTTTCTTCTGGCACATTGTGGATAATTTGCTTGACATCATTCTTCATAAGACCATTTTATAAAACTAATCAATGATGTTTTAGACTTCTCCCAATTAAGACACTATTGATGATATAAATTCCATTAACTTTTAATAATACAGGAAGTAAGCTTAGAATATCATCAAATTCTCTTATTCCTACTTTACCCACAAGAAAAAATAAGAAGGTTCAGCCAATTTTTTCAAAAAATTATCGGATTACATTGAAGTGGATTCAGAACAAAGGAGAGGAATTGAGTTAGCCATCTACGCAATAAAATCTGTCATTGAGTAAATAAAGCATGATTATGATCAAGACAATGTGGTAAATTTCATCGTCTACCTGATGAATTAAATGTCAAGAGCAAACAGAATTCCACCTCGATTGATTTTAGAGGCAATTGGCCTTATCAAGCAAGGCTGTGCTTTTATGAAAAACAACCACTAATTGCAGATCAAATGTATGGAATTTTGTCTTGGGTATATAGAAGATGAGCTTTATTGTGACTGTGCCTTTGAATCTTTCGAATTACTTATGAAAACAGTGAATATTTGTGAAAATCAAACTATTATTGACGATTTACTAAAGTTTTATGAATCTAAAAATCTTGAACAACCTCTAATCCTAAATAAAATTCTGCAAACAATTCTCGATTCAATTGTAAAACTTACTAATAAAGATATTATCACAAATTACTTGAACCGCATATTCAATAGAATAAAATCAATAAATGACTTAGGAACATTGAATAATCATGTATTACTTGATGAAATAAGAACTCTACTGGACAGCTATTAGGCTTTTCCTCTGTAACATAAATAATTTTACCTTTCAATTTTCATGAAAATGTCTATCAACGCAATTTAAATCATTTATAAGATCATCTTTGATTGTTTGAATAAAAAATTGCAATGGACATCCACATAACTGGGATTGAGTGTAATGACAATAAAAAGCACATTAAGACTCTGTGATAATGTCATTGTCTAGTGTATCCCCATTTCTGGATACCTCTCATTGATGAACTTAGTTGTAATGATATTTAAATCCAACGATGTTTCATTTTTTCTTGAATATGTTGGGCTCTTAGACATCTTTCATCAAATCTTAAGCAAATTTAGGGATGTTCACATTTTGATCCTAGATCAATGGCTAAGATAATATTTACCAAGCATAAACAACTTCTTTTTAAAATACACAAGAGAATACCAAGAATATTTCAATGGTATCGACCCAGATGTCGTTAAACATTGTTTGTCCATTCAATAAAGTCTCATTCTATATGATAAGTCCATATATCTCCAACAACCTTAGCATGAAGATATTTTTAACCTAACTTTAATGAGTATGCAACATCTAAACTAAAAAAATTTGCATAGAAGAATATTAAGTTTTCTTAATCATTGTGTAACCCTAAAGGAAATATATGGCTGCAAATACACATTCATCTTATAGGCCATATTTATCAGTTTACCTAATTTCAACAGCTCATGCTACTCTGACTTGAGCAAAATAATAATATGCTTATTTGAAAATGTGGATTTACATGCAAAATAAACTATCTGTTGTCAGATGCTACAAAATGAACCGTATTTGAAAGTAGAACATAAAATCAAAGATGTTGCTGCCAAATTCATTGCTTTTGCTTTTGAAACAAAAATTTAAAAATATATCAAAAGAGCAATGGCTGAATTAGCTGAAATGGTAAACAATAAGGCCAACATTGACCATCCTTTGCATTTGTAACTTCAGTTAGAGTCTTGCAAAAAAGAGTTTGCTCATCTTTAAAAGCGAAGACTTGCCTTGAAATGATTGTCTTAACATTGTTTATCATTATAATCTCAATTATAAATATTTACTATATCCTTTTTATAGTTCATTTTGGTTTGATGTAATACCTCAATACCTTTCTTAGCCTGCTCTCAAAGACCGATAGTCGAGATAAAGTACTTCCCCTTACACCTAGATTCTACGACTCGTACAGTATGCAACTCTTCACTCGGAGGATCACACTCCCAAGGGAGCGACTTACAACATTTATACTCAAGTTCGCAGAACTAGAAAAATTCTCCGATTTTTAGGCACTATTCAATACTGCTTTTAATTGGTGAAAGATGTAAAGAAACCGTAATTAATGAGCCTCAAAATCTGGGGAATCCTTGAAAAGGTGTTTCTGATATTGTTTTACCTGTTTGATCATGTGGTGTTCCTGAGTCAACTCGGCCTGATTGATAAGGCAAAAGAAGGTAAGTTTTATCCGCTGAGTATGAAGATGTATCTACTGCAAAATGTTGCCGGAGCAGTTAAAAATGTAATAGAAATGTTAATAATCATCCTGCAAGGAAAATATCAGGGTTAAATGATTGATGTAGAGAAGGGGTCCAAACACATCAAGAGTAAGTGCGTCGAGTTTTTGAAGAATATCCTCGATATTTTGGTGGCTATCTACTACCTTCAACCCACAGAGGGAGGGGCTACCAGAATTGGCTTCATTGGAGCTATTACCTCAATTGCAGCTATTGCTCAGTCTCTCAAACTCATCTGATTACTTATTAGAAGTCTTTCCAAATTCGTTTATAGTAAAATTATCGAAAAATTTATAATTTTGAAAGCGCTACTAAAAGAGCGCCTTTGTTTTACTGCATAATTATTTGTTTAGACTTGATGAGTGAATCATTGGAGAGAAAAGATCAGAACGTCAAACTTCATTGTGATGACAACACAGTCACCATTGAAATTCAAAAATTGAATCTATTTGAAAGGTATAAAGGGGAATATTGCTACTAGACCT
>Ga0302186_10000935_pt1:0-2500 | contig 25286 bp, 8 predicted proteins | sample II_Bog_E1_2_FD_198782 | JGI IMG/M metagenome (GOLD analysis project Ga0302186, IMG submission 198782) | Peat permafrost microbial communities from Stordalen Mire near Abisko, Sweden - II_Bog_E1_1 | ecosystem: Environmental > Terrestrial > Soil > Wetlands > Peat | place: Sweden: Abisko...
GTAACATCCGGAATCGCTCGGCTTGCTAAAAAGACCCCTGTGACTTGGAAGATCGAAATGACACAAACACTCTCACATTGGATTATTTAACGTCGAGCAGCGGCTTTTTGTACACCACTTCACAACCAGCGCTGTTCACATCATGACATGAGTTTATAATAGACTATGTGTCTGCTTCGCACAGTGTCACTGTCACACTCTAGCGTCTTTTTTTCAATGACACTCTCTCCAACATTTCTCAAAAAAACGACCATGTCAGAAAGCAGTGAAAATTTTTCCAAGTCCAAAATTGACTGAAAAAATGACTTTGTCCAAATCCACTCTGAGCGACTTTTTTGTGTGCACCACCTCACAAAAATAGCGCTGCGCTGTTCACATGTCGTTCACTCTCAGCGTCTTTTTTATACCCAGCTCAATGACGCTCACTCAGCGTGTGAGGCAAACACACTGTCACACTCCGGCGTCTTTTTTTCAATGACGCTCACTCGACAGTCAGTCGGTGTGCAAGGCATAATCACACTCACTGACTGTCGGAGGCATGTCTCAGAAAGACATGCCTCCTATATATAGCAAGTTAAGAGGTGGGTGTAACATCCGGAATCGCTCGGCTTGCTAAAAAGACCCCTGTGACTTGGAAGATCGAAATGACACAAACACTGTCACATTGGATTATTTAACGTCGAGCAGCGGCTTTTTGTACACCACTTCACAACCAGCGCTGTTCACATCATGACATGAGTTTATAATAGACTATGTGTCTGCTTCGCACAGTGTCACTGTCACACTCTAGCGTCTTTTTTTCAATGACACTCTCTCCAACATTTCTCAAAAAAACGACTATGTCAGAAATCAGTGAATATTTTTCCAAGTCCAAAATTGACTGAAAAAATGACAATGTCCAAATCCACTCTGAGCGACTTTTTTGTGTGCACCACCTCACAAAAAAGCGCTGTGCTGTTCACATGTCGTTCACTCTCAGCGTCTTTTTTATACCCAGCTCAATGACGCTCACTTGACTCAGGAGGCAATTCTGAAAAACACATGCCTCACATATATAGCAAGTTAAGAGTGCGGTGTAAGATCCATTCGAACTTAGAAAAATTTTTCAAAAAACCTTCTAAAAAATGGTCTAATTTCTGCAAGCAATTGATAAAATATGTCATTTATATAGGTTCCTGGTATAGCCAAAACCTCATCCACTCACGCATAGAAAGAAATGTCTTTCAATGTAAATATTTTTTTTATCATTTATATAGATAGATCTCAATGTGCAGAGTCGAATGGTGAAAGATTTTTTGTCATTCACACATTCCTTCATGATGATTTTACATGTTAAATATGTAAGTAGATCAAGTAGTATATAGACGTAAATGCACTGTGTAGACTGGTGAAAGAATTACTGTCAAAAGTTTAAATTGCTCTGAATGACTGTAAAGAAGCTATATATATAGCTTTTCTATATAACCAAAAGCTGTTCCACTCACGAATAGAAAAAAATTTTTTAATGCAAATTTTTTTTATCATTTATATAAGTAGATCTCAATGAGCTGAGTCGAATGAAGATAGAATTTTTGTGATTCACTCATTCCTTCATGAAGATTTTGCGTGTTAAAGTTGCAAGTAGCATAAAGTAGTATATAGTATACACAAACAAATTGAAGGCAATATTGCTTTGCATTATTGTTCTTATGGCTCATTGTAATTCGATTTAACTGAAATTTAACTCTTATAGTAAATGTATTGCGTTGAAAAGGAATATTTTATCAAAAATTAGATATGTATTCGTTCTTGTCTTGTTTGATTGATATGCGTGTGTTGATGTAAATATACGCAACTGCGCGACTTTGGAGGTAGCAAACATTTTTTGAATTTTTTTTGAATTTTCTTATTCAGATAGAATTCAATGTGGTGAATCGACTGGCGAAAGAATTTTTCTAATCGGACAATTCCTTCATAGTGAAAAATTGAGTTGAAAGTGAAATTTTGTATCTTTCAATTGAATATTGTGAGAGTTTGGAAAGGAATTTTTTCAATCTGTTTTTTGCGCTGTGTAGATCTCAATGAGAAGAACAGATGTAAAAAAAAAGTTTGAAAGAATGTGGTCAATGTAAAAAGTTAAAGCGGTTTGAATATATATGCAGATTTACTTAAGAGTAGTCAATACATTGAATTATTTATTTATAATTCAAAAAAAATTTGTACATTTTTCATCTCCTCCGATTGCCTTGTAACTGTGCCTATATATGCAAGGCAACGTGCTGCGTCGACTGGGCATATTTATTTTTTCATCCGCTCATTGCTTAGTGGTGAAAAATTGAGTTGAAAGTGAAATTTTGTTACTTTCAATTGAAAGAAGTACATATTATATACGTTATGATTTAAGGTGTTGACTACTTATTTCTTGCAATTTAATTTTCTTTTTGATTTTAAATAAAATAAAAATTGAATTTCTATTGAAGTGATTATTGTGCGTATGAATAATTTATCGGAAATATAGCTT
>Ga0302186_10000935_pt1:7500-15000 | contig 25286 bp, 8 predicted proteins | sample II_Bog_E1_2_FD_198782 | JGI IMG/M metagenome (GOLD analysis project Ga0302186, IMG submission 198782) | Peat permafrost microbial communities from Stordalen Mire near Abisko, Sweden - II_Bog_E1_1 | ecosystem: Environmental > Terrestrial > Soil > Wetlands > Peat | place: Sweden...
GATAGTTCGATTAGTCTTTCGCCCCTATACTCATGTTTGACGATCGATTTGCACGTCAGAAGCGCTTCGGTCCTCCACCAGAGTTTCCTCTGGCTTCAACCTACACAAGCATAGTTCACCATCTTTCGGGTCCCAACGTGTGTGCTCTTGCTTCGCCCCGACTAAAAGTCATAGGACGAGCCGGTGGTGCGTCTGATTCATACAACTGAAAACGCTGCATGTCACAGAATCCCACCTCAATGTGCACAAGTCACATCTTTACTTTCACTGCGCCTTTAGGTTTCGTAAAACCCAATGACTCGCATACATGTTAGACTCCATGGTCCGTGTTTCAAGACGGGTCAGGTAGATGGCCTACATTACACCACAGATTGTTGACACAATACACAGAGGATACAAAAGCAATATCAATAACACAACGATAGAACTCTTTAAGGAGTCAAACCACTGTGACAATAAAGTAATGCATCATGTGCGCCTCATAAGAGACTTGTATCGCCATGCACAGTAATTAAACAACTCCATGTTGTGGTCTATAACAGGAAAGCCCCAATAAAGGGTAACTAACCTTACCTTCCACACAACTATAGATTGTCATGAAATCACTGATCGTGGTGAAGACAAGAGGAAAACAACTAATTGTTAGGCACACCATTGTTTAACATTGTGGTCTCCTTAAAGCAGAGATACAGCACAATGCTAAGATGACACCAACAAAAAGTATCAACCATCAAGTCCAACTTCAGCTCTACCCGTTTACCTCTAAGCGGATTCACGCACTATTGAACTCTCTCTTCAAAGTTCTTTTCAACTTTCCCTCACGGTACTTGTTTACTATCGGTCTCGTGTTGTATTTAGCCTTGGATGGAGTTTACCACCCGCTTAGGACTGCATTCCCAAACAATCCGACTCTTGAGTAATTTCGCGTCATACACATAAATGATCGTTACGGGCCTTACACCCTCTCTGGGCAGAGCGCCACAATCACGTGGACTTACAATCATTTTATGCACAACAAGAAACCACCCAAACACCACATTTCTCATTGGTATCACACCAAGAGATTCGGTTATGGGCTATTCCCTGTTCGCTCGCCGCTACTAAGGGAATCCTTGTTAGTTTCTTTTCCTCCGCTTACTGATATGCTTAAGTTCAGCGGGTATTCACGCTTGATCCGAGTTCAGGTGTATAGTTGGGTGAAGTATGGAAAATAGTCCTCCTTCTGTTCATCTTTATCATCTCAATTCTACATGTAATACTGTAAAGTATCATACTCCCAACGATTAGATATAATAAGAGTGAGTGCATATTCAATAACAAATATACAAACACAGACCGGGCGCAACTTATCAAGCCGCGACCAAAACAGTCTGCCTCTCATTATATTCCTCATCACAATGTGGGAACATTAATTGAGACTAGACCCGGTTAACACCCCAACACTTCACAGAAAGAATGGACAACGGCAAACAAAACAAATTGAGGAGGGATCAATGATTTACAATAACATAAATCACCCTATGTATCCTCGCTTTATTTTACAAAGCGCTATATTCCATTCTAACCATGCAATGCGTGCTAGGGCATAGGTATGGTCAAGATCAACTTACATGATTTGTGTGGTTATCATGCAAACCGTCTCTACTGACAGATCATTGTACAACACTGGAATATCAATCTATGAAAACAATCGAAATCATTTTCAGATATTCCTTTATCGGCATTGCACTACCATCAACCTAGAGATCACACCTTAAAGAGACGTCCATCATAGTCCGCACACATAAAAGGCTACAAAGACCAGGACATTCTCTCAATCCATCACTAGAGGAACGTGATGATAAATAGAGCCGAAGCTCGGACAAACGTGGCCTCAGGATTTAACCCCTGAGACCGCAATATGCGTTCGAGAGGTAGATGCTCAAATCGTTCTGCAATTCACATTACAACACAAACTTGGCTTTGCTCTTCCTCGTCACACGAGCCGAGTGATCCACCGCTTAAAGTTTACAATTTACTTTCTTCTATTTCAAAAAGAAAGATGTTTATAATTTTAATTATGACTCGCTGCAGTTGCAGTAATATATCGCAACACAGGCCATAATCATGGTCTCAACAAATCACAATGTTCGGAAACCATATGGAAATAGCAACTCGTAAATGGTTTTGATGCGAATGTACATCAACAGACAAATTTTTCAATGGGGCAGTTTTTTCATCAATCAATTGACTATTTCAACTATTTAAGCCTTGCACATGAACATCTCTCGACTCTGCACAACAAAATTTATACAATCAAACAGTATAAATGTATATTGTATGCATTTAAATGAGTCTGAATGAGTCTACTCATGCACTGGGACAAAATCAACAGACACCCCATCAATGGTATCAAAAGTTTTGTTTGGCGGCGAAAGTACCGCACAGTTTTTGCCTCAACATGCAAACAACTCTTTTTGAATAAGAATTGTGTGTGGAGGACTTGAATTGACCCTCTTTTGGGTTATATGATATATTTCATGCATCTTAATGATGTACAAATACCTTCAGGTATAAGTAGAACATTATTTCATTTAGTAATGATCCTTCCGCAGGTTCACCTACGGAAACCTTGTTACGACTTTTACTTCCTCTAAATGATCAAGTTCGATCGTCTTCTTACAGTCAATGAAGTTTGCACTCCAGAGACCACAATCCGAGGACCTCACTAAACCATTCAATCGGTAGTAGCGACGGGCGGTGTGTACAAAGGGCAGGGACGTAATCGACGCAAGCTGATGACTTGCATCTACTGGGAATTCCTCGTTCATGAGAAATAATTACAAGTCTCAATCCCCGATGAGACAATATTGCCAAGATTTCCCAATCCTTTCGGACCAGGTGGTAATACTCTCTGATACTGTCATTGTAGCGCGCGTGCGGCCCCGGACATCTAAGGGCATCACAGACCTGTTATTGCTCTATTTCGTGCGGTTTGAATACCGCGTATCCCTCTAAGAAGTCAGCACTGTCTGAAAGACCAGATGATCCCAAGAACAGCGTACTATTTAGCAGGACAGAGTCTCGTTCGTTATCGGAATTAACCAGACAAATCACTCCACCAACTAAGAACGGCCATGCACCACCACCCACTGAATCAAGAAAGAGCTGTCAATCTGTCCATCCTTCCAGTGTCCGGGCCGGGTGAGTTTCCCCGTGTTGAGTCAAATTAAGCCGCAGGCTCCACTCCTGGTGGTGCCCTTCCGTCAATTCCTTTAAGTTTCAGCCTTGTGACCATATTCCCCCCAGAACCTTTACTTCAGGTTTCCCAGGGACAGCCAGGAGGGTCAATAAATTCTAACCGCTCCTGATTGTTAGTCGGTAAAGTTTATAGTCAGAACTAGGACGGTATCTGATCGTCTTCGAACCTCTGACTTTCGTTCTTGATTAATGAAGGCATCCTTGGCAAATGCTTTCGCGGTAGTTTGTCTGGCGGCGATCCAAGAATTTCACCTCTAACACCACCATACAAATGCCCACGTCTGTCTCTTTTAATCATTACTTCGGAACCGAAAACCAACAAAATAGAACCGAAGTCCTTTTCCATTATTCCATGCAAGACTATTCAGGCACAAAGGCCTGCTTTGAGCACTCTAATTTTTTCAAAGTAAACGTGCCGTGCACTCTGTAACAATCAGTAAAGACCACTACAGAGCATCAACAGCTATATAAGGCGGAGAACGAACAGTAACAATACTAAGATTGTACCGACGACTCACACCTGAGATCCAACTACGAGCTTTTTAACTGCAACAATTTTAATATACGCTATTGGAGCTGGAATTACCGCGGCTGCTGGCACCAGACTTGCCCTCCAATTGTTCCTCGTTAAAGGATTTAAATTGTACTCATTCCAATTGGTAGGCCTCGTAATGAGTCTACCATCGTTATTTTTCGTCACTACCTCCTCGAACTGAGAGTGGGTAATTTGCGCGCCTGCTGCCTTCCTTAGATGTGGTAGCCGTTTCTAAGGCTCCCTCTCCGGAATCGAACACTGATTCCCCGTTACCCGTTATCACCATGGTAAGCATATCACATACCATCGACAGTTGATAGGTCAGACACTTGAAAGATACGCCGTCAGCACAAGGCCATACGGTCAGGTTGGTTATCCAGAGTCATCAACCCAACACACCGAAGTGTGGTTAGTTTTGATCTAATAAACCCATTCCACTCTTGCGAGTGAAACACAGTGGCATGTATTAGCTCCAGAATTACTGCAGTTATCCAAGTATGAAATGTAAGATCTAAGAAACAATAGCTGATTTAATGAGCCATTCGCGGTTTAGCCATTTAAAGGCCTGTACTGATACATGCATGGCTTAATCTTTGAGACAAGCATATGACTACTGGCAGGATCAACCAGTTAGTTAAAGCACAATCAACTGCTCTTTAATGAACAATCAACTGCACCAAAACATGAATCTCATTATGAATCACAAAGTGACAGTGACTTACATCACTAAGGTCATCATGACTTTATAAACATAACAGTGTCTAGAGGAACAACACATCATTTATAAGAGAGTCAATGAAAGTCACTTTGTGAATGAGATGAACAACTTTTGTGATAAACACAAAAGTATTTTTAATTTATTTTCGGAATAACCGGATTTGTTTGTTTGAGACATTCTTTGAATTATAAACTGAGGCATTTGTTCAAACTAATACTGACATTCTACCCATTGCGGGCAAATGTCCACTTCAAAACCCTCTGTACCATGATATACAATCATGAGTTATACCCAACTGAAAACGAGGGTTCATTTTCAGTCTTTTGGGTTTTAAAGTCATCATGACACACGGAGTTGTGTGCCCAATCGGCCTTAGGCAGACCGCGGCCTGTACGCTTTTAAGACAACTAAACCGACACAGTATGCGTCAGGGTCAGCGAAGCAAAATACATCATCACAGGTGAGATGGTGCTAATAATCGTTCGCGCTAGAGTTGAAGCGTCGAGTCCTTTGGAACGGCCGACTCTCATCAACACATCGCATCTACTAAATCACACCACCTCATATATATAGCAAGTTAAGAGGGGGACACAAGATCTGAATTTTCGAAAATTTTGATGAAGGTCCCCCCTGTTGTTAAAAATAATTGAAAATTAAGAGCTCCTCTCAATCTCCTTTCCATGTATAAATCAGTGTAGGCATTTTTACACTTTTTCTCAAAATCACTAAGACACAGAGTGCTTTCCCATACACTCTCTCGACGGTCACACCGACATCAGCGTGTGAGGCAAACACACTCAGCGTCTTTTTTTCAATGACGCTCACTCGACAGTCAGTCGGTGTGCAAGGCATAATCACACTCACTGACTGTCGGAGGCATGTCTCAGAAAGACATGCCTCCTATATATAGCAAGTTAAGAGGTGGGTGTAACATCCGGAATCGCTCGGCTTGCTAAAAAGACCCCTGTGACTTGGAAGATCGAAATGACACAAACACTGTCACATTGGATTATTTAACGTCGAGCAGCGGCTTTTTGTACACCACTTCACAACCAGCGCTGTTCACATCATGACATGAGTTTATAATAGACTATGTGTCTGCTTCGCACAGTGTCACTGTCACACTCTAGCGTCTTTTTTTCAATGACACTCTCTCCAACATTTCTCAAAAAAACGACTATGTCAGAAATCAGTGAATATTTTTCCAAGTCCAAAATTGACTGAAAAAATGACAATGTCCAAATCCACTCTGAGCGACTTTTTTGTGTGCACCACCTCACAAAAAAGCGCTGTGCTGTTCACATGTCGTTCACTCTCAGCGTCTTTTTTATACCCAGCTCAATGACGCTCACTTGACTCAGGAGGCAATTCTGAAAAACACATGCCTCACATATATAGCAAGTTAAGAGTGCGGTGTAAGATCCATTCGAACTTAGAAAAATTTTTCAAAAAACCTTCTAAAAAATGGTCTAATTTCTGCAAGCAATTGATAAAATATGTCATTTATATAGGTTCCTGGTATAGCCAAAACCTCATCCACTCACGCATAGAAAGAAATGTCTTTCAATGTAAATATTTTTTTTATCATTTATATAGATAGATCTCAATGTGCAGAGTCGAATGGTGAAAGATTTTTTGTCATTCACACATTCCTTCATGATGATTTTACATGTTAAATATGTAAGTAGATCAAGTAGTATATAGACGTAAATGCACTGTGTAGACTGGTGAAAGAATTACTGTCAAAAGTTTAAATTGCTCTGAATGACTGTAAAGAAGCTATATATATAGCTTTTCTATATAACCAAAAGCTGTTCCACTCACGAATAGAAAAAAATTTTTTAATGCAAATTTTTTTTATCATTTATATAAGTAGATCTCAATGAGCTGAGTCGAATGAAGATAGAATTTTTGTGATTCACTCATTCCTTCATGAAGATTTTGCGTGTTAAAGTTGCAAGTAGCATAAAGTAGTATATAGTATACACAAACAAATTGAAGGCAATATTGCTTTGCATTATTGTTCTTATGGCTCATTGTAATTCGATTTAACTGAAATTTAACTCTTATAGTAAATGTATTGCGTTGAAAAGGAATATTTTATCAAAAATTAGATATGTATTCGTTCTTGTCTTGTTTGATTGATATGCGTGTGTTGATGTAAATATACGCAACTGCGCGACTTTGGAGGTAGCAAACATTTTTTGAATTTTTTTTGAATTTTCTTATTCAGATAGAATTCAATGTGGTGAATCGACTGGCGAAAGAATTTTTCTAATCGGACAATTCCTTCATAGTGAAAAATTGAGTTGAAAGTGAAATTTTGTATCTTTCAATTGAATATTGTGAGAGTTTGGAAAGGAATTTTTTCAATCTGTTTTTTGCGCTGTGTAGATCTCAATGAGAAGAACAGATGTAAAAAAAAAGTTTGAAAGAATGTGGTCAATGTAAAAAGTTAAAGCGGTTTGAATATATATGCAGATTTACTTAAGAGTAGTCAATACATTGAATTATTTATTTATAATTCAAAAAAAATTTGTACATTTTTCATCTCCTCCGATTGCCTTGTAACTGTGCCTATATATGCAAGGCAACGTGCTGCGTCGACTGGGCATATTTATTTTTTCATCCGCTCATTGCTTAGTGGTGAAAAATTGAGTTGAAAGTGAAATTTTGTTACTTTCAATTGAAAGAAGTACATATTATATACGTTATGATTTAAGGTGTTGACTACTTATTTCTTGCAATTTAATTTTCTTTTTGATTTTAAATAAAATAAAAATTGAATTTCTATTGAAGTGATTATTGTGCGTATGAATAATTTATCGGAAATATAGCTTTATATGTAGAATCATTGAATTGAATTCATTTCTTTTCTTTGATTGAAATTGCTATGATTATTTCTCTCAACTATAATAAAAGATGCGGAAAAAGTCTCATTGCCTTTAAGGTCAAATTTACATCGCCGTATATTCAAATTTTATGGTGAGAATTTGGACCTGAAATA
>Ga0302186_10000935_pt1:20000-25286 | contig 25286 bp, 8 predicted proteins | sample II_Bog_E1_2_FD_198782 | JGI IMG/M metagenome (GOLD analysis project Ga0302186, IMG submission 198782) | Peat permafrost microbial communities from Stordalen Mire near Abisko, Sweden - II_Bog_E1_1 | ecosystem: Environmental > Terrestrial > Soil > Wetlands > Peat | place: Sweden...
GTCATAGGACGAGCCGGTGGTGCGTCTGATTCATACAACTGAAAACGCTGCATGTCACAGAATCCCACCTCAATGTGCACAAGTCACATCTTTACTTTCACTGCGCCTTTAGGTTTCGTAAAACCCAATGACTCGCATACATGTTAGACTCCATGGTCCGTGTTTCAAGACGGGTCAGGTAGATGGCCTACATTACACCACAGATTGTTGACACAATACACAGAGGATACAAAAGCAATATCAATAACACAACGATAGAACTCTTTAAGGAGTCAAACCACTGTGACAATAAAGTAATGCATCATGTGCGCCTCATAAGAGACTTGTATCGCCATGCACAGTAATTAAACAACTCCATGTTGTGGTCTATAACAGGAAAGCCCCAATAAAGGGTAACTAACCTTACCTTCCACACAACTATAGATTGTCATGAAATCACTGATCGTGGTGAAGACAAGAGGAAAACAACTAATTGTTAGGCACACCATTGTTTAACATTGTGGTCTCCTTAAAGCAGAGATACAGCACAATGCTAAGATGACACCAACAAAAAGTATCAACCATCAAGTCCAACTTCAGCTCTACCCGTTTACCTCTAAGCGGATTCACGCACTATTGAACTCTCTCTTCAAAGTTCTTTTCAACTTTCCCTCACGGTACTTGTTTACTATCGGTCTCGTGTTGTATTTAGCCTTGGATGGAGTTTACCACCCGCTTAGGACTGCATTCCCAAACAATCCGACTCTTGAGTAATTTCGCGTCATACACATAAATGATCGTTACGGGCCTTACACCCTCTCTGGGCAGAGCGCCACAATCACGTGGACTTACAATCATTTTATGCACAACAAGAAACCACCCAAACACCACATTTCTCATTGGTATCACACCAAGAGATTCGGTTATGGGCTATTCCCTGTTCGCTCGCCGCTACTAAGGGAATCCTTGTTAGTTTCTTTTCCTCCGCTTACTGATATGCTTAAGTTCAGCGGGTATTCACGCTTGATCCGAGTTCAGGTGTATAGTTGGGTGAAGTATGGAAAATAGTCCTCCTTCTGTTCATCTTTATCATCTCAATTCTACATGTAATACTGTAAAGTATCATACTCCCAACGATTAGATATAATAAGAGTGAGTGCATATTCAATAACAAATATACAAACACAGACCGGGCGCAACTTATCAAGCCGCGACCAAAACAGTCTGCCTCTCATTATATTCCTCATCACAATGTGGGAACATTAATTGAGACTAGACCCGGTTAACACCCCAACACTTCACAGAAAGAATGGACAACGGCAAACAAAACAAATTGAGGAGGGATCAATGATTTACAATAACATAAATCACCCTATGTATCCTCGCTTTATTTTACAAAGCGCTATATTCCATTCTAACCATGCAATGCGTGCTAGGGCATAGGTATGGTCAAGATCAACTTACATGATTTGTGTGGTTATCATGCAAACCGTCTCTACTGACAGATCATTGTACAACACTGGAATATCAATCTATGAAAACAATCGAAATCATTTTCAGATATTCCTTTATCGGCATTGCACTACCATCAACCTAGAGATCACACCTTAAAGAGACGTCCATCATAGTCCGCACACATAAAAGGCTACAAAGACCAGGACATTCTCTCAATCCATCACTAGAGGAACGTGATGATAAATAGAGCCGAAGCTCGGACAAACGTGGCCTCAGGATTTAACCCCTGAGACCGCAATATGCGTTCGAGAGGTAGATGCTCAAATCGTTCTGCAATTCACATTACAACACAAACTTGGCTTTGCTCTTCCTCGTCACACGAGCCGAGTGATCCACCGCTTAAAGTTTACAATTTACTTTCTTCTATTTCAAAAAGAAAGATGTTTATAATTTTAATTATGACTCGCTGCAGTTGCAGTAATATATCGCAACACAGGCCATAATCATGGTCTCAACAAATCACAATGTTCGGAAACCATATGGAAATAGCAACTCGTAAATGGTTTTGATGCGAATGTACATCAACAGACAAATTTTTCAATGGGGCAGTTTTTTCATCAATCAATTGACTATTTCAACTATTTAAGCCTTGCACATGAACATCTCTCGACTCTGCACAACAAAATTTATACAATCAAACAGTATAAATGTATATTGTATGCATTTAAATGAGTCTGAATGAGTCTACTCATGCACTGGGACAAAATCAACAGACACCCCATCAATGGTATCAAAAGTTTTGTTTGGCGGCGAAAGTACCGCACAGTTTTTGCCTCAACATGCAAACAACTCTTTTTGAATAAGAATTGTGTGTGGAGGACTTGAATTGACCCTCTTTTGGGTTATATGATATATTTCATGCATCTTAATGATGTACAAATACCTTCAGGTATAAGTAGAACATTATTTCATTTAGTAATGATCCTTCCGCAGGTTCACCTACGGAAACCTTGTTACGACTTTTACTTCCTCTAAATGATCAAGTTCGATCGTCTTCTTACAGTCAATGAAGTTTGCACTCCAGAGACCACAATCCGAGGACCTCACTAAACCATTCAATCGGTAGTAGCGACGGGCGGTGTGTACAAAGGGCAGGGACGTAATCGACGCAAGCTGATGACTTGCATCTACTGGGAATTCCTCGTTCATGAGAAATAATTACAAGTCTCAATCCCCGATGAGACAATATTGCCAAGATTTCCCAATCCTTTCGGACCAGGTGGTAATACTCTCTGATACTGTCATTGTAGCGCGCGTGCGGCCCCGGACATCTAAGGGCATCACAGACCTGTTATTGCTCTATTTCGTGCGGTTTGAATACCGCGTATCCCTCTAAGAAGTCAGCACTGTCTGAAAGACCAGATGATCCCAAGAACAGCGTACTATTTAGCAGGACAGAGTCTCGTTCGTTATCGGAATTAACCAGACAAATCACTCCACCAACTAAGAACGGCCATGCACCACCACCCACTGAATCAAGAAAGAGCTGTCAATCTGTCCATCCTTCCAGTGTCCGGGCCGGGTGAGTTTCCCCGTGTTGAGTCAAATTAAGCCGCAGGCTCCACTCCTGGTGGTGCCCTTCCGTCAATTCCTTTAAGTTTCAGCCTTGTGACCATATTCCCCCCAGAACCTTTACTTCAGGTTTCCCAGGGACAGCCAGGAGGGTCAATAAATTCTAACCGCTCCTGATTGTTAGTCGGTAAAGTTTATAGTCAGAACTAGGACGGTATCTGATCGTCTTCGAACCTCTGACTTTCGTTCTTGATTAATGAAGGCATCCTTGGCAAATGCTTTCGCGGTAGTTTGTCTGGCGGCGATCCAAGAATTTCACCTCTAACACCACCATACAAATGCCCACGTCTGTCTCTTTTAATCATTACTTCGGAACCGAAAACCAACAAAATAGAACCGAAGTCCTTTTCCATTATTCCATGCAAGACTATTCAGGCACAAAGGCCTGCTTTGAGCACTCTAATTTTTTCAAAGTAAACGTGCCGTGCACTCTGTAACAATCAGTAAAGACCACTACAGAGCATCAACAGCTATATAAGGCGGAGAACGAACAGTAACAATACTAAGATTGTACCGACGACTCACACCTGAGATCCAACTACGAGCTTTTTAACTGCAACAATTTTAATATACGCTATTGGAGCTGGAATTACCGCGGCTGCTGGCACCAGACTTGCCCTCCAATTGTTCCTCGTTAAAGGATTTAAATTGTACTCATTCCAATTACAGAGCCTCATAAGAGTTCTGTATTGTTATTTGTCGTCACTACCTCGCTGTCACTAACAGTGGGTAAGTTGCGCGCCTGCTGCCTTCCTTAGATGTAGCAGCCATTTCTAAGGCTCCCTCTCCGGAATCGAACCCTGATTCCCCGTTACCCGTTATAACCATGGTAGGCATATAACCCACCATCGAAAGTTGATAGGGCAGACACTTGAAAGATACGTCGCTGGCACAAGGCCATGCGATCAGGTAGAGTTATCCAGAGTCATCAAACCTACTGCCCGAAGACAGGTTGGTTTTGTACTAATAAATCCACCCCAACCCGAAGGCTAAGGTATAAATTGGCATGTATTAGCTCTAGAATTACTACAGTTATCCAAGTAAGGGATGTAAGATCTAAGGAATTATAGCTGATTTAATGAGCCATATGCGGTTTCACCGTACAAGGGTGTGAACTGATACATGCATGGCTTAATCTTTGAAACAAGCATATCATTACTGGCAGGATCAACCAGATAATTATACCCTCATTCTGGGTATTGCAGCTAGCTTACAAGAAGCTTAGCTTAGTTTTGAATGCATAACACACTCATTTTACCAACACGCAGGCAGCTCAAATGAGCCACGACAGAGACTCTTCCCCGAGAGAGTTCTTGATGGCAATAAAGCCATTAAAACACATTTCTATTCCTGGTCTTAACTTTGTTTTGTGTGCCATAAGGAGCCAAAAGACCCCAGGCTGAACACTTCCACGCAATTACGAATTCAAGTATATCTGAATTCAAGCTTTTTTTACCGCGGCAAGGATATTAGGCCTCTCTAGCTTTTCGCTTACTTTATCCTAAATAGGAATCTCAGCTATAGCTAATAAGGATTGGGGAAACAGCTTCAGCCCCACCCCTCAAGGACATCCTCCTCACCCGCCGCAGCTAGACATAGAAGCCGAAACTTCAAGAATATAAGCATAGTCCTGACCTCTGAAACAGCATGTAATTACTCACATGAACTATTACAAAGCGGGCCATGTTGAATTTCGACAAAAATTTTTGAGTTCTGGTGTACAAAAAAAGTTAGTCGTGTTTAACAAAACGTGTGTAAAAAAGTATTCTTGATCTAATCTGATGCTAAAAAAAGATTTAAAAAAAAATTTATAACCTACCTTTGAGGGTAGCCTCAAGCTTCATATAGCATCATCATAGCGATATATTGTCCCCTTGATGGTGCACACTTTACATACCATCACCATAGCGGCATACTGCCCCTAAGCCGTACACTGTCCGTTTGGTGGTATACTCATGGTACCAGCACCATGTTGTCAGTCCCATTGATGGTGCCTTTAATAAGCCTGGTACCATCACAGAGCCGTATTGAAGTGTCCTCTAGGTGGCGTTTTTTTTTTTGCGCAATTTCATCTCTTACCTTAATTACTCCAAAGTTATTGTTCTGGTGTACAAAAAAAAGTACCCTTATTTAACAAAACGTGTCTTAAAAAAAATATTTGATCTTATCTGATGGTGAAAAAAATTATTGTGTCAAAATCAAGTGATTTAATTGAAATTT
>Ga0302186_10000936_pt1 | contig 25240 bp, 22 predicted proteins | sample II_Bog_E1_2_FD_198782 | JGI IMG/M metagenome (GOLD analysis project Ga0302186, IMG submission 198782) | Peat permafrost microbial communities from Stordalen Mire near Abisko, Sweden - II_Bog_E1_1 | ecosystem: Environmental > Terrestrial > Soil > Wetlands > Peat | place: Sweden: Abisko...
CGAGATTGAGTTAATTATCATATGATAACACAAATTAGAATCAGTAGGGCTAACACAAAATAGATGAGTTTATAAAAGAAATATTTTATATATAAGTTAACCAATTTATTAAGGTTGCTCATATAATGAATTCTAACAAAACACAACACAATTAGAAAGATATCCCTATTCAGCAAGACTCACAAGAGGACCAATCCGAATCATCTTCTTAGTATTCATCAATTGACCAATAATAGCTTAACTTTGTCTTTAAGACAGTTAAAAAACTGCATAAAATTTAGAAGAAAGGTTAGTTGAATGTCTTCAAACAGAAGTTCAAAAAAGGAAACGAACTTTTTGCAGAAATGAGTGCTTTCTTCCACCAAAAACAAAGAATGAGAGATAATTTTAAGAAAGCAAAAAGAGATGAGAGAATAAGATTACGGTAAGCTCATGCTCGTAAGACCATCAAATATAATTCTCAACAGCTTTATTCTGAATTGAAGGACATCGATAAGGGATGTGAAGAGAATCAAAATAAACCAAATTAATCTGAGTAACAAGTAACGAAGGAGAATCAATGCCACATCTGTAAAGCATTTTTCACTCAAATTCATCACTTTTATAGAGATTTATGCCCTGCATGTGCTTCTTTTAATTGGAATAAACGAACCTAATCTGCAGATTTGAAAAACATCACAGCTTTAGTTACAGGCGGAAGAATTAAAATCGGTTTTGAAGCAGCCATAAAACTTTTAAGAGATGGTGCGACAGTGTATGTGACCTCCCGTTTCGCAAATGACTGTCTGTTGCGATATCAACAATAATCGGACTATTCCTGCTGGAAATCCAATCTTCACATAATGCAATGCGATTTTCTGTCATAAGCTCAGGTAGGTTCCTTGATCAACTACATAAAGCAAAATGTAGGCAAATTGGATATTCTCATAAATAACGCAGCCCAAACAATAGTTCGGCCCAAATAATTCTATTCAAAGTAACTTGAAAATGAAAAGCTAACTTTGTAATTTCCTAATGAGATTACTCAAAACCAAATCCAGAAAGCTGATGCTGTTGATTTTAAGAAGATATACTCGAGTGTATACGCCAATTAAATTGTAATTAAACCTTAGGAAATTGATTTGGTTTCCTGTGATTAATTTGGACAACCGCTGGATAAGCGAAAAATTAATACATGGATTCAAAAAATAGAAGATGTATCCTTGCTTGACTGCTATACAACCCAAATTGTCAACTCAGTGGTTCCTTTCCACCTCATCAGCCAACTCAAGGACAAAATGTCTGGAACCACTCCATCCTGGGTGATCAACGTCTCTTCGATGGAGGGTGTTTTCTATCGACCAGGTAAACAGTAGTTTCACCCTCATACCAATATGGCTAAAGCTGCTCTGAATATGATTACCAGAACGTGCGCCCAAGATTTCAGATTATCCAACATCTATATAAATTCAGTCGATACCGGATGGATCACAAATGAAAATCCTTTTGACCTTGCCCAATAAATAGCGAAGAGACATGGCTTTAAATGCCCATTAGACTGCACAGACGGAGCCATGAGAATTTTAGATCCCATATACCTGGGCCTAAATCATCATCAATTCCCCTTTGGACAGTTTATAAAGAATTACCAATCATCGTATTGGTGATTAATGATTATTGATGTTTAATTCATAACTGGAAAGTCTATATCAAAGTAATTCTTATGCTAAACTATCCATACTATAATATTTGAAAACATATTTCAATGTGCTCGTGCTTGGCCGATGGACTCTGTTGCTGCCTTTCGTGCTGCTGTAAAGATTGCCTATAGTCTCTCGATAAGTTATTTGGTAAGTAAAAAATGACAAAACTGTGCTATCTGTTCCTTGTAATCATATTTACCATCCCAGCAATTGCTATCCTATTCTTTATTAACAAATGGCAAGGATTTCAGACATAATTTTCTTGGATGAGATGTCCCTCCAGCTCCGGCGGGTAACTCCATCTTCAATTAGGCAGTTCGAATGTATCGGTCCATCGACCATCTTCCGGATATCTCTAAGTTTTCTCGCTCTCTTCATAATAATGCTGATATTCATGCTTTTTAGAAGCACAATATCAATGGTGGTGAATTAAGGTTGCTTCTGCCTCAAATATCTCTTCGTTCTAGGGTTATTTATCGGACTTCTTTTTGTAAGCAATTAAACCTTTACTCAATATTCAGAGGCAAGCAAGTACATATCTATCGTCTTCATGGTCATATAAGTAAAATATGCAGATATATTAGTCCATTATACTCATTGATCTGTTTTATCTTGCCGGCATTAAACTAGTCAAGAGATATAACGAGGGCGAAACCTAGTGTTGCGTCGCTTTGGTCTTTTCAACTATCTTTTTTTAGGCCATAGCCGTTGGTCTCAATGTCTTGGGCTATATTTACTTCGCAACTACTGATAGCTGCGGTAATTCTATATGGGTCAACATCATAACTAGCATAATTCTTTTAATTTTACCTATTCTGCAAATATTGAACTTCAACAAACAGAATAGTCTCTTAACAACGGCATTAGTCTCAATGTACATTGCATATTTAGCTTTTATCTGTCAATTTTCTTACGGAGGAAATTCTTGTAACAATAGAATAATTTAGGTACTGGCAGAATGAGTGTTGAATCTATTGCTGGAGATATCATTGTATCTACTTTTTTCTTTATGCTCACGATGTATGGTACTATAATGGGTGGTTCTGGGCAAGTTAAAATAGGCGAAAATGGTGATATTAACAAAGCAATGGGAGTTGCGCCAGTTGATGTTGTGAGTGATAACGTTGTATAACTCAAATATCAAGATAAATAAGGAAAGTAGGTGAAAGGGGATAAAGACAAAAAACCAGAGGAACCATAAACGGAAGCAACCAATTTGGCAAAGTACACTGACAGCTGGGGATGGGCTAAATGGCATTTTTATATGTGTTTGGCTTCGATATATGTTGCAATGCTAGCTACTAATTGGACTTCAGCAAGTCTAACAACAGGAGATCTTACATCGAACAATTTCGGTTTCTGGGTTCGAGTCGTCATGTCCTGGGTAACAACTCTAATCTATTTCTGGACGCTAATGGCTCCAAAAATCTTTCCATAGCGTGATTTTACTGTGTCATGATATAAATTCTAATTCTTCTTGAAAGTATATCTTGGATTAATCTGTCTAATATTGTGTATTGATATGCTAAGATTAATTAATAAATAATAATATATTAAATATTAATTATCACCATGCTTGGAGAGTCAAAGCAAACCTTCTTTACGGTTAAGGATTTGTCAGCCCAAGAATTCATTGAATCTTTCGCACAGTATCTCAAGAAAAATAACCTTATCGAGCGTCCCGTCTGGGTCGATTACGTCAAGACTGGGACAAGTATTTCTTTCGTTATTTAGGAAATGAACTAGCTCCTCTCAATGATGACTGGATCTACTACAGAGTCGCTTCCCTTGCCCGTAAGATTTACCTCAGACCCCGAGTTGGAGTCAGACTCCTTTCTCACATCTATGGAGGACTCAAGAGAGGAGGATGCAGACCAGAAGGTCATGACCACGCCAGCACAAAAATCATCAGATGGGGTCTTCAGCAACTTGAGAAGCAGAAATTAATCAAGAAAGACAAGAAAGGAGATGGTCTCAGAATCAATGCTAGAATCGTTTCTGACTAAGGTCGCAGAACACTCAACAGAATCGCTACCGAGTACATAAAGAACAGAAAATGATTTGAACCTATTTAACTCGCTATCAAGATCAAAGTTGATTAAACAGTTTATTAATAGAGTGATAATGGTTTAATAAAATAGGAAGCGACAAAAAATAAGTTCGCTCAGCCGAAAAGTGTAAAGGATTTGATTTTGTCAATTTTCTTAGTTTTACGTGGGCTGAGGCTCTTTGAGGATTTGGTGAATGGAGAATCCTATTGATCTTGAGTTTCGATAATTCTGGCTGATCGAAAGCGATCGGTATTTAAGAACTGACTAACTTTTGTTTCCTGTTCTTCCCTGCATGATTTCACTTTATTGAGTTATAAAATCAAGTGATCACTAGAAATACTGTTGTTTTCCTCCATGAAATTTTAGAGAGGATCTTAATCAATTGGGCACCACAGATCGGTATAGGGCACTTTTTTGAGTTACTAAAAGTTTTAATCATTTTGTAGTATTTCCTAATTCAAGAGGTTCTCAGGTTCTTAGATGGGAAAGAATTTGCTTGAACATTCTTCAAGGATAGCCTCAAAAATAGTTGGATATGTTTAATCAGATGTCATAGTCGAGGAAAGTTACATCAAAAATAATTATAACTAATCGGGCTGTGAGCTCTAATTATCGATATATGAATTACTGACGGTTTCTGATGATCGGGATAAAATATCATTCAAAAATCTATTTGATACGAAATTAACGCTGATTGAAATGTAAGGATATAGTTAAGATCAACTGAAGGTTTAGGTTTGGAAATGGAATCACTAATTAAATATATAAGGATGATTTTTAAAGAAGAATAATCAGATATAATCAGCGGCTCAATAACGCACCGTAGTTCAATTCTTAAAGTGAAGAGGAACTTAGGATCATTTGACCGATGATCCAATCTTTCAATTCTTATTTTAACTCTATTCCCAACCCCAAAATCAGTTATACAAACTTAGTCTCACTTATAACGCCCTTTGGAGCGAGAGTTTTAAGCGCCAGCTGTAAATTTGAGAGGTAGATTTGTTTCAATTGCTCCCATAAGTGAACAACCTGCTCAGTATCTGACAGATGATACTCTCCAATTAATGCCTTAATAATTGATTTTGCAATACTTCTTTAAATTTAATTTCCTTCATGACAATAGACATGTTCATTTGCGGAATCTTCAACAATATATCGACTGACCAAAGTCGCTGCCTCCTCTGTTAAGGAAAAAGGAGAAAGTTTTAATATCTATTTTACTTATTTCATGCTGATATATTCATTTTTAAAGAGAAATTCTTCTTCATTGGAAATATCTCCCTTGTACGAAAAAAGCTATTTGATGTCCTCTATCTTCAGATTCAAACCAATAAAGCGATACCTGAGAAGATTCCCATATTTTCTGATTTAGTTGACATTGACTTTTCTCATTTTCTTCGCTGATACACTATGTCTTTGAGAACATGTTTGCGGAAAACGCTTTTAGGTTAAGATAGCTGATGCGTTATGCTGACTTTGAGAATGCACTCCTCCTGTCCTGCGAATGATTTATTATTCCTTATTGCTTTTGAAAGATTTTTCGTGATCATTTTCCTGCTGCCCAAAGTCAAGCCCCAACAAGATTTGATCAGATTCCATAGACTATTTTCTATTCTTTTAATGTGCTTTTATCTTCACAGATTCCTCTCCTTTATCCTCGTTAATTTTATCGGTATTTTATTTCCAATTATTTTCTCTGTTAATTTAATCTAAAGGTTTCCAATAGCTCAGTAAAGTAGATAGATATCTAATTTCCTTCTCTAACTTGTCAATAACCTCATTCTTCTCCTCTAATGATTTCTTAAATATTTCACTTTAAATTTCGTATTTCCTCACTTCTTTCTCCCTCAAAAGAATCAGTCGCTTTGAAAAACTTTCCTAATTTGCTTTTATCTCTTATTTAAGTCTGTGCACTTATTGCTCGATATCGTATTTTGATTTTTATACGTTTTTTGCGACTCTTTTGGCTTGGTGTACATTGTTATCTTTTTCGATAATAACCTTTTCCAAGAATAATATTTTATTTTCAGACTACTTATATTATTTTTCAATGAACTTGTATTGCTCGATGTATTTTGCCATCAAGTGATTCGCCTTCATGTTTTTATCTTTTTACTCAGATAACTGACTAGTTAAAATACCGATTGAATCATTGTGCGAAAATGATGATGAGTGATTATCGTTTTATGCTGAGTTCTAAGTATACATTTTTTATATCTATTAATATGCTTGGTACTTCATGGGTTTTGCCTTTTTCATGTTTCTATTATTTTTGATTTATCCACTCCTGTTGAAGCTATTTTGGTGGGATGTTGCTTTTTCTATTTTTGATCGAAGTCTTTTATTTTCGTCTTCAAGTGTTTCGATATAGATTTTCATTTATTGAATATCATTATACTAAAGATACCTCCGCATTTAATCGTTTTCCATGCATTTTTATTCGTATACTAAATACCAGTTGAAATACATTGCTTGACATTTTCATATTGATGCTTGATTCCAGTAATCATGTAGCTATTTGGATTTTTACCAGAGTAATAGAGCTATTTGGAAAATTAACGGTTTAGCTGTTTCGCAATTTTAGTTGTTTTTCTCTTGCTCATCTCCAAACGGCCACGTTGATGGTGAAGCTGCTCTTGCAAACCGTTAATAAATACTTTTAGATTTGCGTTCTCCTATAGAACCTATTATGTTTCGAGATGGTATTGCTTGGTGTAGGTCCTTTTCTTGCTAAACGATTATTATCGGATGAAATTTTTAGGGACGTTCTGGTTTTATTGAAGTAATTAGTGATTGTTTTATGTTTTTAATCGCTAAGATGGTTTTGGTTTGAAACTGCTTGAAACTCTGTTGGCGCTAAAAGCTCGGTGCTTTGATTGGTTCATTCAATAAAAATGATTATAATTAGCAATAAATACAAAAAATGCAACTTTACCATAGACTTGAAAAGTTCTTCAACCCTTGTTTTGAAAATGATTGACTTAAGTAATATCCTTACAATGATTATTTAAGTTGTCAAGGGCGGGTTTATATTTGATACATATAATAATATTGTTTTCATGAATTATTTAGCGTAAATGCTACGCGATTGTAGTAAAAATAAGCCATCGACCTTTTCTGATATATCCTTTCCAATCATGCAGGAAATTGAGAGCAAGATAAGAAATAAAAATCAAGTATTACGCAGGAGATATAAGATGAAGCTAGCAGAAAGATAAAAGATGAAAACTGAGTAGTACAAGTAAGAAAGTTGGAGTCATGGGAAGGGAAATAGAGTTTTTTACAACAAAGTCGACCGTGAACAAATAAACTACATTGAAGCTTTTGAAGAGCCCAAGGTAGAGAATGACTCCATTCATAATTTAGTTTATCTTCCCAAAGGGAGATTGGACGAAAAGGATGAAGAGACGACCTATCAAATTTATCTACTTTTGAGAAAGAGAAAGAGCATTTTTAAAGTTTAAGAAGTCAAGAGGAAATTAAAATACAACCATGGCAGAAGGGCAAGCTCGAACGCACGATATCGATTAGCTAATTTATAAAAAATAATTGAGAAGGAAGAGTACAAATAAATTAAGATGGAAGATGTTGAACAGGTTCCTCAAATTGAAGTTACCTAATCAGTTTAGCAAAATTAATAGATTGAGGAAGCTGTAAAAGTATAGTCGGAGTTGTTTGAAGATAAGAATATAGGCTAATAGTAAAAATCATTGAAGGTTGAATAAATTGAGAAGAAGGAAATAATTGTGTAGTTGGCCTAAATTGATGTGGTAAAAGAAGAAGAATAGGATTAACAGAACGCAAGACAATAACTGGAAAATAAGGCATAAACTATTGAAAAAAAATAGAACCCCGAATTTGAAGGTATACTGCTTGAGTAAAAGATTGAGTAAAATATTTCTGATTGTCACCCAAGATTGCCTTCAGTAAAGGCTTCATCTTACGCATAGATAAACCAAAATATCTAATAGTAAATTCTGAAATAAGAGTTTGAACCGGCTTGATTTACATCAATCAATACATCAAATACTGAAGTAGTATTTCTATTGTTGATCATTAATAGATATTTGTGATTAAATGATAAGTTATTTCTTCCAATAAATATTGGCAATTCCTTTATTCTAATTACGTAACAATGCCAGAATTAAGATTCAAATGTATTAGCACAATAACAAACCATTTAAATCATCATCATTTCTGCGTTGATAAAAAATAATCAGACTAATTTTTGAATCTCTGCGCGAATAGTCTTTCGCTTAAATCATTAAATCTATCCATTTAGTCAAACAACAAATCGTAGCATTTTTAATGATCAACCTCCAATTGCCGAAACTTTGCATAAAACCTCACTTTGTTGAAGATACTTACCGTCAAACCCAAGGGCAATGACTTTTTTTATCTTTCAAAGATTTATCGATAGCTGACTTGCTTATTGCTGAGTTCAGGTAGTGTATCGATGTATTTTTAAATGAGTGAAGATACTTTTACCTTGGACAATTATGGTTATTTTCCCGACATTATGATTTGTCAATATATATTAACTATTTTATGATTTTAATTAACAGGATTATTTAATCATTTTGCCAGAATCTTCCCCAATGCCAGTTTTACTTCAACTTTGCTACTGAACCTGCCGATTAGCACCACTCTTGAATTAAAATCAACCTATATGCCCTGGTCCATCCAAGTACACACGAAAATGTTGGATTAGTTGTTCCAAATTTTTTACTTTAGCTGACTATTTTCCTCCAGAATTTCGCAGAGCCACTGAATATTCTGATAGTCCTTAAGATTTTAAACTCGCTTTCCTTTGATGAGAATTGAGGGAGGAAGCACTAAGCCTCGTTTTTTCATGTGTTTTTTCATAATTTATTTACTGTAATTCGGATACCTAAATAAAACGCTAAATACTTTTTGATGAAAAGATTATGAATTTCACTAATTTTTAATGACGATAACAGCTATTTAGGACAAACAAACAACAGAGATTCAAGGAACCGATTTAATTGCTTATGCACAACTTTATACAGTAAATAGCAACAGATCAGATCGCAATACTCCTATCTGTTCAGATTGTTAACCTTCTTAGAAGATCCTTTATCAATCAGCTAAACCCTCTCAGGTTTTAGAGTTTAGAGAGATTCAAAAATGTATGAAAAGTTAAGATTGAGATCTTTTGATTAATTGGTGCTGGCAACATTTCTCAGATCTTCCCATACTTTGAAATCAACATCAATAAGATCGTCCAAATCACAAACTCCAAACTCAATAGCTGCCAATAGAGACGAATGCAATGGTAAATCCATGTCGATATTGTTAAAAACGCAATATCCAACAATAAAGCCCAAAATTTATATTTCCTCAAGAGTTTTTTCGGATGTTTTGTATTTATTAAAAAGAAGGAAACCATCTTTGCTCTTTGACAGTGTTTACGAATTGATGAGAAGTTCCTTTAGTGAAGGCAAGAATTAAGAAAGAGTCAATAGCTTACCTTTATAATTTATCTTTATTTTATTCTTTCCAAGTAATTGGCATTTTTTAAGCTACCGAAGGGATTTGACAAGATTTGAAAGACCATTGTCTTCGGCAATCAAGCTAATTTCAGAAGAATTTGCAATATTTTTACCGATGTTAGTTCGAATTTAGTTGACCAATGCATTACTATAGGTGTAATCAATAAAGGATTTGCTTAGGTATGGAGGATATATATTCAGCTCCTTCAACCATTCTTTCCCTTCATTCGAATTGAAAAATAATTTTAGCCCGTCAATGCATCTCTGGAAAACTTAATCAAATTATAACTAGCATTTTTCATAAATTTTGCTCATGGAGTGAGAATACCTTCGAATGGAACAAACGTTGACATCTTTCTGCGCAGTTGATTGATCGGCAAGCAAGAATTTATCATATGATGTGGCGCCGAATCGAACTAGATCATTGTTCAACTGGCTCATCAACGAGAATATTTCGATTTGCTTTATTTTGTTAATAATTTGCTCGCTAGTCCATTTTTTTTAGGAAAGAATCTCGTGCAGCAAACAGATTGTTTGAGAATTTTGGTAACTTAAGTCTCTTAGTTTTGTGACTAAATAGAAGGATTTAACTCTGTTGGCGATATTTTATTGTAACTTTCTGAGTTATTCTTCAAATTCAACAATCACCTGCTCAACTTGCTTGATCAGAGCCTATCCAGTTGCATCTCCTCTCAGCACTTTCAACACTCTTTCTCTTCCCAACTTTTACTCTTCTCCTTTTTTAAATCGATAGCCCTCCTTTTAGATTCTAATAAAGAATGAAAAGTTTTATTTAAACAATTTCATCGGTAGGAAGAATTCCTCATCTTATATATCTTTAGATAATTGAATGTATTCATTGAACGCACGATTTTTACTTGCAATATTTAGAGATTTAAGTCCTTAATGAAGCTGATCTGTATATAATCTGAGATTATTGAAGTTTGAGTGGAATAGAAGCGAAATATAGGAGAGATTTGTAATCTATAATGATTTCATGATAAGGTTCAAGAGACCTCGATTGATGGTGACCTTGTACATCAATGAATTTTGATCTTTGGGCCTGCTTTCAAATATCTTCGCCAACAAAGTATTTAGCTCTTCTTTAAGGTTTTCATTTTGCAAAGAAATGGTTAACAGCCAAGAGAAAAATGTTTATTATTCAGCCTATTCTTTGAACGAAGCTTTATCCCGTAGTTATTTGAAGTAGACTAAACTTTTTAGACTATTATAGTTTTATGACCACAAATTAGTATATCCAATTTCTGAGAATATTTTCATAATAATCTTTTGAGTTTTATTCTTATCCAAACAACTGTTTATTAAAATTTAATCAACAATGGTGTCGTTCTTTTGGGGAACCACAGGAATATCTTTTGTGACAAATTGGAGTAACAATACCAGAGCTGCAAATAATTTTTGGAGATTGGAGTGATTAGTAAAAAGATAGCTAAAAGATATCTTTTCGTTGATGAGAGAAGAGACATATTTTAAGATAGTCTGCGCTGAAATTTAAGGACTTTGATACTCCTTTAGATAGTACTGAACTAAAGTGATATTTTGTTCGTTGCTCTATGGCAGTACTATTTCTTAACTAGAAGATGTCAACAGTTTGAAGCCTTCTTTAAAACAAGTCGCGATAACTTCATCTCCCAAATGAGTTTAAAGACTATATTTCAATCCTGTGAGATCAATTGTTTTTAAATTTTATAATTTTTTATCAAAAGTGTTAGTTGCAAGTGTCGGCCTCACACGAAGACTCGATTTTAAAGAAGATAGCTCAATTAAATTTTGATCATTCCTATTAATAATTGATGATTGTGATTTCTCTAGTTTGTTATTTTCGGCGTTATACTCCGGAGAGACAACGTAAGGGGTTAACATTATTTGTTATGTTATCGGTACCTTTTTTAATATCTTTTTATTGTCTTCTGCCTGTAATGATGCTAATTTAGTTCGAGTGTCACTCCATATCAGTTCTCCAAATAAAGTTTGAAGTCCTTTTTTGCGCATGTCGATTTCCTTCTTCTCAAAATACTTTTTTAAGATATCATAATTAGCTTTACTGAGTCTAAATACGATCTCTTCTGATTTGGATTCACTAATTTCGTAGTTAAAGGCTTCGATTGATTTCTGAAGAATGTCGATCTTCACATCAGTTGGTCTCAAATTGACCAAACCTAAAGACAACAACTCGAAGTGTTAAATTTGTTTTGAGCCCTCGTTGATTAGTTTGATGATTTCCTTCAATATTATTGGAATAATTTCTTATTGGATGTAATCTCTCCCATTTTTGTACTTTATAGACCTACATTCAATGATTGATTTCAATAGATCAAATGATTCTTTGGAAATTAAATCAACTAGGATCTCAACAAACTTTTTCGAAGTGGTGTTGATTGAAACTCTCGTACTACAAAGTAAAGGCAAAGATATGGGATATGCCTCAATTAATTTTTTGAAGATTAAAATGGCAGTTAAGTTGATGTGGTTACTGTTTTAAGAATTGGTCCAATTATTTGCCAAAAATTGGATAAATCTCTTTGCGTTGTTGTCCAGAGTGAAGTAATAGTTGTCCATTACTTTATCAAATTGGACAGGATTTGTTATAATCTACAAGTCACTCAGAATAAAGCAACCATTGTCTTGGGGCTCAATTATTTATTTATTTAAAACACCGTATTTTTGGAGAAAAGTTGCCTACTCTTTGGTGATGGATGCATTTTATGCTATTGACCGACCAAACAATCTAAATTTTTTAACCTACTCGTTCTGCTTGCTCGTTCCTTTCATGAAAATATCGACAATAGAGGTCACTGTTTGCTCGGATGATAATTTTTGCTGTTGTTAGAGTTTGAGAATATTCTCAAAGATGCTTATTGTGCTTTTAATTGTAAAAGATTCTGGATTTGATGAGATAATGCTGCGAATCTATTCAATGATTGCTTTACTGTACTCTTCACTTAAAACTGTCAAATTTATGCAGAAGGCTGAAGCAATCGCTTACCAGTCGGAGTTATTAGTTCCAGTCCTTTTTAAAAACTGGAGAGCGTTGACTAAAAATATCTTTACTAACTAATTTTCAGAGACTAATTGAGATGCTTTCTAATTATTAAACAGAAATGATGCTAGCCCTACTAAAGCATTCTGGACCGACCCTCCCTTCACTAAAATTTAATAGTCCTTGATATTCTTGGCTTCAAGAAGGCAGAGGTTATTAAATAATCTGATACTCTATAATATCTTTGCAGCTTCAAAGGTAGGGTACTTGAACTCACTGTCAATGTATTTATGCGGATTATTAAAAGTAACAGTATGGTTCCATTACTTAAAAGCTCGCTCAGTGATTGAAAAGAATTCCGCCAAAGAAGAGTTACCGTTTATTAGACTCAAAAGGTCGATGATTTCTTCTCTTGAGAAGGTATTGAAATCCAAATTATAAAGAGTTTGGTGGTATAATGCGCTGAGTTCAACGTTGATTTATTATATTGTCTTTTTCTTCAAGAGAGACAGGAGCTAGCCATGCTTTTGAAGAAGATCGTGCTTAAAATGAGTTCGCAATAACACGATATCATCTTTTTTTAAGTCGGGATTGTGCTTTAGGCAGAGAGATAGTACAGAAGCCTTTTTTGGGTGGAGGTTTAGAAGCTTTTTAAAGAGCTCATAGAATTATTGGAAATAGCATAGTCTGCATCCCCAGAGTTCTAGCAGAGAGCAAAGTACGTTTTCGATGTAGGAAGCAAAAGCTGGGTCTATTCCTTCTTGCTCAACTTTATTTAGAATTTCCTTGGAATATCTTAAAAAGATAAGAATAAAGACATCGTAGTTGCTGGTTTGTTTAGCTTTAGTCGCGAGTGTTTCTAGTTCTTTAAAGGCTTATTGGAATTCGACTCGAAGTGGAACTTTTAAATAAAAGCATAGAACGTCATAACTGTTGTCGAGAAGGTAGAGTTCATAATTGAGAATTGAAATTTATTTGAGTGTTTTGAGATCTACACTTTGAATGGTTCTCTTCAACAGTTTTTCTTAAATTTTGTTATAAATCTCAATAACTCTAACCTTATCCTCAAACTTTTTCTTGATGATGTTGCCTCCTTTCCTGAGATAGCTATAAAACAAAAAGATCTGGTCCTGAATGAGTTTACTCTTAGAATCCTCTAGAAACTCTTCAAAAGATTTATATTCCCCTCCTGCATATTTTGTTGTCAATTTTTAAGCTATGGCTAAGTGAATGTCGATGTTGGCTAGAATCGATGCTCCAAGTTCAGCAATGGCGTCAATTGGTTCGAGTTCAATATCAAAGGCATTTAGACGTAGATTGAATACTTCAAAGCGAGATACCTTAAACAAAAAAACCAATGGGCTTTCCAACAGCCGGTAAAACGTTTTTCTAAGTTTGTCAGTACTAGCAATTTCTTGATTGATAAGGAATTCCGTCAGGTCACTGACGATATTCTGGAATTTAATTTAGAGAGAACTCTTCTCCTCATAAAACATTTTGCCTAGATCAACAGTTTTCTTGTCCTGAAAGAGCTGCTGCAGCTTCTTCAATTTTTCCTCACTCTCGATCTCATACACTTCGAGGGAGAGTTAAAGTTATTCAATGCTGATTTACTGTGGTTCCTACTCTTCACTCATTGCTAATTAAGATTTGATTGTAATTTAAATTAGTTTTGCTCAATTAATAGAAATAATAATACCTATGATATCAAACTAATGCCTGCAGAGATTTATTCAAGGCATTTTCAACTCCATAAAGCCAAAAAGAGTTTCCGGCAACTCGACACCACTCAATACCCACTTGATTCTTTTCAGAACGATGGAGCTGACCGAGGAGAAGTAATTTTGTTTGGTCGTCCTTATCTATAGAGAATTCCAATTCAACCATGATCTGATGACTCATTGACAAGTATTAGAGACTGTAGTTAAGAGGTAATATTTAACTGACGAAATCGTGCAGAAAGATTTCTTTGTTTTTTAGTTATTTGGCTAGGAATGCTTTCAGGTAAGTAACAACAAAACCTGGATTTTTATTGACATAAACAACCCCAGTTTTGGTGTATTGTGGCAGTTTCTAGCAGTTAAAATTGATACTTCTGTAGTTATCGAGAAGTATTTCCTTCTAACTGACACCAAAATCAATTCTTGTGGAGCCTCGGCCATATTCTTCTTTTTTCCGTTTATCAATACTTTCTTTCTTTTTTGTCTCGGTTTCTTTTAACTCTTCTTCAATGACGACAACAGTTGTTTTTTCTTCACTATGTACTTCTTCAGTCACAACTACAATAATTAGAAATTTACTGTTATTGACATTAGTTTCTTCCTTTTCATTTGTTGGGTCGGATCTGGTTCGAAACTCAATGGTAGGGTTTTCCTCTTCCGTAATTGAATAGGAATAACTATTCCCCTGTCTTAAGATTTAAAGCTCATTATTTTCCTCTTCCATTGCTTGCTGAAGTGGGTTTCTTGGTGGTCTGGATTAATTTTCACAACAGTGTTATTATTCAGCAACTAAATGAAGATAATTGTACTTTACATTTAGATACTCATCTTAATATCCATAATTTCCTGGATTTTGCGATTATTCACAGCAATAAGATTGGCCCTATGCTGCATGTAGGCCAAAAGCTAATTTGAACTAACTGTAGGTCCATTCATCCATTCATTTTAGACAATATCTTATAATCTTAATCTGTGCTCAACGTCAGTACAGAAGAAAGAGTTCATCAATCTTTTGAATTCAATTGAATAAAATCCAGCAGGCCTTTGATTTTCATGCATTCTCCAAAACAGATCATATTTTCTGTTTCGGATTAAATTATAAATTCTATCGTCTATCTGAGTACTGAGAAAAGGCAAAGTACCAGCATACATCAGAAAAAGAATAACTCCACTGGCAAATAAATCAGTGTTTAAGCCAGTGTAATGCCGCCTTCCTGTATGCATTTCAGGGGGTTGATAACCTCGAGTTCCTACTCTTGATCTAAGAGTATAATCGTATCTATCACCGCGAGCATCTCTCGATAGACCAAAATCTGCAATTTTAAGTTTAAAGTTTGCGTCAAAAAGAATGTTTTCCAGTTTTAAATCCCTGTGTGATAGGTCATTTATTGTTAAGTATCTAATAGCTGAGAGGATTTATTTTATGTAGAAACGACTTACTTAATTACTTAATCTTCCTTGCTTTAAAATGTTCTCAAATAAATCTCCTTTCTCCGCAAATTATAAAACAAGCATAGGCTTGGTTTGCTCCGGTCTGCCATTTAATTTAACAACTGCTTGGGGACGATAATCAACAATATGGATAAAGTTTTCATTTCCTGCAAGCCTTCCCAAAATTTGTGCTTCTCTCGAGGAAATCTAAGCTGCTCTGTGTCCCGGTTCAAAAATTTTGAGGGCATAGAGTTGATGATTTCTCATTCCCAAATAGACGCTAAATCAACTATAATATACTGTGCCTGTCCACCATCACCCAAATTCATCAGAATTGGGAATTAGTCTGCATGTTCTGCTTCAGCAAGTTAATTGTCCTCCATCTAAATATTTAATAATTTATTTATACAGTATGAATCGAATAAGAGGATTTTATAATTTATACACAAGATATCATACTAATGCCAACAGGCATTCATTTAGGGCTTTTTCAACTCCGTGGAGCCAAAAGGAGTTGCCTTCCACTCTGCACCACGCAATGCCGATCTGCTGTTTGTTTGAGCGATGAAGTTTACCGCGTAGGATAAGGTATGTTTCCTCGGTTTCTTCAATTAGAAATTTCAACTTAACGATTATTTCATGAGTCAGCGAGAAGTATTATAAATTATAGTCTACCGGGGATACTTAACTATCAAAATTTTTAATGAAAATGTCCTTATCTTTCAGTTGCTGAGCTAAGAATTATTTTAGAAAAATGACAACGAAACCTGGATCCTTATTGACATAAATGACCTGATGTTTGGTGTATTATGGAAGTTTCTAGCAGTTGAAATTAATACTTCGATAACTATCCAGTAACTCTTCCTTCTAGCTGGCTTTAAAGTCAATTCTCGTACCCCTATAATTCAGTTCTTCTTTTCGCCTTTCATCAAGTTTTACTTTCTTCTTCCTTTTTTCCATTTCCTTCATCACTTAGTCAATCATCATAGCATTTTTCTTTTTTCCTCTTGACTCTAAGCCTTGCTCTTGCCCTTGTTTTTATTTCTTATCAACTTATATGTTAGCATTTTGCTTTTTTCCTCTTGACTATTGGCCTTACTCTTGCCCTTGTTTTTATTTCTTATCAACTTATATGTTAGCATTTTGCTTTTTTTCTGATGGTTTTTGGCATTACTTTTCCTCCGTATCAACTATTATGATAATATCTTTCTCATTATTTAAATTAATATTTTTCATTTTCTATGACATCTAATTGTATTATATCTTATCCTAGATTTCGAGGTTCCTCTCTCTTATCATTTGATGTCTCTGCTCCATTTGTTATTGCTAATTCACTTTCCAAAGATTTTTGCAATTGTTTTCCGCAACTAAATTACTATAATTGTACGTTACAGTTAAATACTAATTTTAATATCCATAATCTTTCGAATGTTGGGATTATCAACAGCAATAGCATCAGCCTTTTGCTGCATGTAAGCAAAAAGCTAACTTTAGCTAACTACAGGCCCATTCATCCATTCATCTAATTCAAGTTTTTCCAAAGTTGGCCGAAGATTAACTTCACTTGTGAAGAAAGAATTCATAAGCCTAGTAAATTCATGAGAAAATTATACATGAGGTATCTTCGATTATTGATATTTCCAAAATTTATCGAACTGTTTTGTTAAAATATAATTATAACATCCTTTGTTACTTTGAGTACTCAAAAAAGGGACAGTTCCTGTCATCATCATAAAGAGAATAATACCGGCAGCAAATAAATCGACATTCACACCAGTGTATGTTTTATCACCTGTTAATCTTTCTGGAGGTACATAGCGGATTGTTCCACCTCCTGATTTAAGTATATAGTCCCCTTTCTCACCACGAGCATCCGTAGCAATTCCAAAATCAGCAATTTTCAAAGTAAATTCTCTGTCAAAAAGGATATTTTGAGGTTTTAAATCCCTGTGTGCTATGTCCTCTATTACCATATACTAAATTGCTGATAGAATCTGCTTCATGTATGTACGACTCACATTTGGGCTGAATCTTCCTTGTTTTTAAATAATGTTGTATAGATTACCGTTCTCAGCATGCTCCAAAACAATCATTGGCATTTTTGTTACAGGCATGTTGTTAAGTTTGACCGAGGCTTTGGAACGATAATCAATCATTTGGATAAAATGTTTTCTGTATTATATTTTTTTTAAATATTTTGCTTCATTTGCGCAGGCTTAGATTTATTTGGGCAAAGGTTCATAGATCTTAAGTGCATAAAGTTGAAATTATTTCTTCCCCAAATAAACCCTACATGAATCATCACATACCGAGCTTGTCCACCACTGCCTAATTCCATCAGAATTGAGTATTAATCAGCATATTCGGTAAGTTAATTATTTTCCATCCTAATACTTAATACTTATTAATATAATCTTGTAAGAGGATTTTAATAACATAGATAAAGCTTAAATAGATGAAATGTCATTTGGCCACAAAGAAAATGATTCCCCCTGCGATCATCAAAATCAGCAGAATTAACACCACCAGGAAGATGTATTTTCTTTTGGATTTTTTCTGTAAGTTTTGGGCTTAGTCCATGTTTTAGTTGGTCGCTACAAGGTTTCTGTTTGTCTTCATCAACTCTTAAGATATAACTTCCAAATTTTAGCCCTGCTCTCCCACCATGATGCCCATATCATTCATGATTTCGTTGATTCTTGTTGTGGACTGCTCGACTTCATTAATCATCTCGGATTTCTCCTTCAAAATTTTTCTCTCCAAATCATAGTCAATCTCAATTTGCTGATCAGTCAATAGAGACTATTTTTGTTCAGTATCCATATAATTGTGTTTGCCATTGAGGTGGTCGAAGTTTACCTCTCCACCTTCGATATATTTCTCGTTGGATTCCTCCCCATCGATTCTTCCAGAAGATCTTCCAGTAAATGACCGACTTCATCACTCATATTTTACTTAATCAAGTCTTTAAGAATCATCTTGTTTCTTTCAATCTGTTTCTGCGCGTCAGCCTTGATCTGTTTCAATCGATTCTTCGCCTCGGGGTCACGATATTTGGTTTCCATTTGATTCATCATATTCTTCAGCTCGTTGATTTCTTTCTATATAGAGAAAGGATGTACTTCAATGAACTGGCTTTGCTTGTGGATTTACTCTCGGATTGAATCCTCAATATCTGTGCCTATTTGTTTTTGAATGACGTCATTCTTTTGTTTAATCCTCTGGATGCGAACCAGACAGTCCTCGGAAAGTTTGTCAAAAGCTGAGCCCTTTTTAGTGAGTAGCCCTTTATTCAAATCATCGCTCATCTCGGAAATAGGAAATAAATCTGTACAAACAACATCAAATTAGCATATAAATAACCTATTGATAAATATTTTTGATAAATATTCAAAAACTTTTATAGAATAGGACATCGTCCCATTATTATTCTTCCTAATAACCTTCAGCATAGTAATTAAACCACACTTTTATGTTGAATCATTAGTCTCCATCAATCTTTCATCTCCAGATCCATTTTTCCTGCCTGCAGGGAACGACTCCAATTGAAGTCAGAGTCCAACTACCGTTAGGTGCCAATTCCGAAGTATATTCCGCTCTATAAATCAATTTATTTTTGGCTTTGAACTTTTCGAGGCTCTCCCAATTAAAGGAAATCATCTATATTAATCTATTGCTCTTCCTTCATGTCTTTTTCAGACTTCACTTCCTGGTGTTCATTTTGCATGTGCTGTAGACTTCGAATCGTCTGAGAAGTGAGTGATTCAGGATTAAGAGTCATCTTTCTATCTTTTTTAAATCGTATTTTTGGTTTGTCTTTGTCAGAAATCTGAATTGAACTTTTTCTAGATCGAGTAGCCTTGCTGCTTCGGGCGTTATGGATGATATCAAAAGGACTCAGTGCATCTTGCTCAGTTTATATCTACATTAATAAATTTATAAATTCAAAGAAACACGAGTTTTTAACATATTTTTGGTCGACTCACTTACCTATCATTCATCAGCTTCGTTTTTAATCATAAAAATTGTATTGAAGGTTATTACTTTGTAGGGTTATTTTTGGTTGATATTAATAAATTTGGAAAAAAATAGTGAAAGGCAAGGGAATTAGGAATGACAAGGTTTAAAGGAGGAGATTACCTCTAGCTAGTCCTCAAAACTATCACTTTTTACTTTTGTAGTTGATCTCCATTAATGATGATGTCCTGCTAAAGTTAATCAGTTTTCTTTCATACAAACGCTTAACTTTCAAAGATTCTAGAGGTCTTAGCTTAAATAATCGTTCTATATTCTCTAATTCATTATCATCCAAAAATATTTTTCATCATCACTATTTACGGCGTACTGAATTAGGACGCAATGTTTTCAATAACTAATCTCCAATCTTTCGAGGCACCATTTGGGTTTTAAATAGCTCATTACTCTTTTTTTATTGTTTTGCACTCATTCCGTTCATGCTTAAACTATTCGTCCAATTTGAGCCGGTAACGACACCTGATCCACGACTAATGGAACTATCCTTGCCCCGTGATTTTTTAATCACCTCACGAATATTAAAGCTCTTCTCTCGTTGCTTCAACTCTTTCCATTTGTTTAGATTTTTTTCATTTTATTTACGCATGATATCCGCTTCACTCAAAAACTTTTGACTGGCTTCACTGTCTCTTTTATCTCCAGTCCGGCTATCTATATTGAACTGTCTGGCTAAAGACTATTAAGTTTAAGGAGGCAGTTCAGTGAGAATGTGCTCACTTCCCTTGATGTCGTATTATCCACATATTTTCAGATATCTTTCTCGAATTGATTTGATCCGACGATCATTATCCATAAATTCATGGTAGGAACGGTCAATATCTTCATAAAAAGTGGCCTTTTAGAGATTTTTCTAAATTAATTGAGGATTACCTTTTTTCTGGCTGGAGAACTTGGACGATTGACCTTCATACCACTCATCTTCAGCTATAGCTACTCATCAAAGAATCCAGACATTTTAATCTGCCTATCTTTTTCGTCATCTTCTCCGTAAAGTTAGCTATTTTCTGTTAGATCAGTCTGAATTTTAGCTGCTTAGCGATAATATTTAGATCCTGCCTTCGTCATCACTTTTCCATTCATAAAATCGAAGCTATGAATTCGCTGCAATCCTGCTTCGAAAGTTTCATTATAGATAGGATTATTTCTAAAATCGAGCTCAGTTAGATAATCGGTATCGGCCAATGCAGAATGTATCTACAATTCACTGCAAATCAAGTTGCCTGCAATATTCAGGACAACCAACTCAGGAAAACAAACTCCAAGGGGCGGTAATTTTTATATTTAGTTATTGAAGAGATTAAGTGTCTATAAATTAGTCATTTAAGGTGCCTGCAGCTATTTGATCCTGTTTTTACTAAGATTCAATGTCTAAAGATTTGGCAAATTTTGCAGAAAGGTAGTTGACTCAATGCAATTGCTACTCAAATCAAGCATAACCAAAGATTTAGAAGAGACAAACAGATTGTTAGATATGGTTTTAATTTTATTGCTGCTGAGTAGCAGTACTTCTAGCTAAATCGATCAATATGATACCTTTGAAAAAGCAGGAAGATTCTAGATTGATTCAATTCTGTTTTTACATACTGACAGAGTTTTTAACTCTTTTAGATACTCCAAACCACTGAGATGACCAATATTATTGTTGTCCAACATCAACGTTTACAACTTTATAAGGTGAGCAATATTTTAAATTTTCTAAATTCTTCAATTAGTACTTCTATCCTGTTGGTCGCCAGATTGATTACTTGCAGATTTTTATTGTTGTCTAAGCCTTATAATTTATTGATAACGTTGTTCTCGAGATGAATCTCCCTTAAATCAGTCAAATTTTGTAAATTATCAATTTTATCAATGAGATTGTAGCTGAGAATAAGACATCGAAGTTTTTAGAAGTCTTTTAGAGATGCTATTTCCTTAATACTTTTGTTGGTTAGCTCAATTTTGTAAACTCTACTACTGTCTTACTATCCAGTCGATTATACGATTGATTTCTTATCCATTTTTGAATATATTATGCATAAATTGAATTTATAGAGCAATCAGCACCAATCAACCTAATATTGAGGGATTCATTACTTCCTCAACGATAATTTACGTGAAGAATATCTAGTAATTTGAATAATTATTATATCTTGACAATGTCTCAGCATTATCATTGATCGTCTTTGCCATCAAATACAACATTAGGAATTTGTTTGATAATCAGATCAATAACTCCGGGAAGTCATGTCTTAGCTTCTCTAACTCTTCCTCCTCCTTCTAATAGAAAAGTCCAAAGTCAATACTCTCCTTTAGATACTTGAAAGGGCGAATAGTAATCAGTAATTTACTGAATAGACGTTTATCCTTGATCTTCTTTTATCCTTTTCGAATTTCGTTGATCAAAATTTTCATCAAAGATTAATATGCCTCTTAATTGAATATATTTTGTTTAGAAGAGTTGTAGTACTCTTCAAAATACTTGACAATATCGGCATACTTGGAACGATTTGCAGCATTTTTCAATCCAGTCTAGACTCTACTTTCAACTTACTTAAAATATGACTAGAGATGCTTGAGATCAGAGTCTATCAATTTAACTATACGCTGATATGGTATTGAAATGAGATAGGCATCCCAAATTTCGGGAAGAAACATTTTCGATGGTGGTTTTTTCGATGCAAGTTCCTACTTGATGGAGGAATGAATTTTGATTTGGTGGTACAAGAGCATAAACAAGCCAGCATGAAAGTTGAACTCTGGCAATATGTCAGAAGCATTAGTGAAAAAGTTGTTGCATTGCACATTTAAGAATACGGACACATTTCTTTTATACCTCATGGCTTCATCAATCTCTTCAATTTTCAGATAGACATTAATCTGCTAATTCTGTTCCTTAAGTTCCTTATTGAAATCATTTTCTTTTTGTTTATCTTCATTTTTTTCTTTAAGGTGGATATTGGTCGATACATCGGGGGCTGCGCTGGTCTTTGATATAAATTTATTTCTCACCATGTAACTTTGATTGCTGGCAAAAGATTGTACTAAACTGTCCTCAGTTTATACTACGAGATCTTTATCGTTATGACGAATGTAATCGTGATTTATCAGATCCACCATTGAAATACGCTTCTATTCATCAATTCGCAGCATTTCACGAAGCAGATTTTTTAATTATTAGGAACGGGGAATGTTTTATGGGAACAGTAAGGGTTTTGATCTAATATTTTAGAGTAATTCCTTCGGATTCTGAGCTGTGTAGGGTGTTTTGCCGTAGAGAATTTCATAGATAGTGACTCCAAGTGACCAGACATCACACTTCGAGCTAAACTTTTCCCTCGCCAATATTTGCGGCGCCATATAAAGTGGTGATCCAAGGAAAGTTAAAAATAATGGTTGTTCCAGATCATTAACTACTCTTGCAAATCCAAAATCTGACAATTTAATGACTCCATTATGGATCAAGAAATTAGCTGGTTTGATATCTCTATGAATAACATTATTTTAATGGACTACCTTTAAGCCATTGCATATTTGCATGAGTATGTTTTGAACTTCGGCTTCACTCAGTCTCCCTCCCTTAGATTTAACGTAGCTTTTGAGATCCTGCTGACAATACTCAAGGAAAAAATACAAATGTTTGGCTGTTTTGGCAGGTTTGTAGAATTTAACAATATTTGGGCTTTTTAGTTTCATCAAAATTTCAATTTATCTTCTAACCACTTCCTCATTTTTGATGTTTTAGAGAGGGATGGTCTTGACAGCAAGTAACTCATTTTTGTTATCCTTCACATAACCTCGGTAGACCGTTCCGAAACAACCCTTACCCAACTCAATGGGAGTTATTACATACCCTTGAACTATTTTACAGGACATGGTAGGTCACTAATCAATTATATAAGTTAGTTAAAATATCATAGATGCGATAAGATGTCCTTCAAGTTAATTTACAACATTTGACTGTTGATTTTTTTGATTATTTTGGAATCGGTTTCGTCAGGTGAGTCGATTTGATTTTAGTTGTCGCATTTGCCTTCTTCTTAAAATTTAGCAAGGATCCATTAATTGCAATCAATTGCTTTTACAGTTGCTTCTTCTTTTTCATGAGGGCACGTGCGGACTGAGTGGTATTTATTTCATCACAATTCTATTTTTATTACAAGACGTATTTCTAAATTAGAGGCACGTTCATGCATTTTTTAAAGTCTTTCTCGAGGATACTTTTAGCTCTAAATATTTTTAACTATTTTTCATGGATAGGGGTTATATTTGATTTTCTTTCGAACTTGGGAGTTTTTGATTCGTTTTTTTGTCCAACCATGCAATTTTTGTGATAGGGACTGAGAAAATGTTTGGGTGTTTTACTCTTGCTCATCTGAGATAATTTGGAGAGAGATTTATCTATCTTTAATTAAAAATTGGGACGTACCCACTTGTTACAAACTTTATCTTTCATTTTCAAGCTGTGAATTTGCTTCGTCCTCTCCTCTAAAAATCCATCTCGCTTATTGAATTTTTATCTTTCATTGCTTTAATCTTGAAGCATCATTTTGTTTATCTATTTTCTTTCACCCTCCTTCTCATCCATAAAAGTGAACAGTCGATTGGTTTACTTGATAAATTAAGTCACATCCTAACTTTATTCTGATGAATTTTGTAGAGAGGCAGGTTGAAGTGTCTCTGATGCTCGACGATGAGTTGCGATTTCAATATTTGAAAAAGGAGTATTAGTGATCTTGGAGTGAGTGCTTTCAGATGTTGAAAAACAGGCGTCAGCGGAGTTGCCCTTATTTTCCAGATCGGTGAGTCCTTCACCCACCATATTTAACGGAGCTATATTTAAATTTAGTTTTTTAATCATATGATAAAACTGATTGAAATCTATATTAATCCATTGGAATCTTTCTTTTTATCGTTTTAAATATCCGCTTAATGAATTTTATTTTCTTCTAATAATATTAAATGATAACTGAAAAAACACATTCCTTGACTCTCCCCAACGGTATTAATAAATCATAACATCATCTGCTCAAAATCACCAAGGAAACGAGGACTCATCTTGTTTTGACTGATGGATGCAAGGAGATGATCTTCAAAATTTATGAAATCGAGCAAGAGGATTCCTTGTAGATATTAAAAAAAAGAACACAATTAAACCATTAGGGACTGATTCAAGTTTATAAAATTTAATGTGATAGTGATAGGGAAGACGCAATCTATGGAAAACCGAAGATTAATTGTGGGATTTTATTCTAAAAGTACTCTAAAACACTCGCATAAGGTGTAAAATAGATGATATCTTTTACATCTGAGTAAGTGATTTCGACTCTTGAGCCCATCAAATAGGTGGTCGAATACTTCATAGCCCAAAACTACGATCCAGGCGAGTTAAATTTATCTTCAATCGTATGCACAGACGACTATTAAATAAAATTTATCGATTCCTATTTGCACCAATCCTCCCTTAATCTTACTCAGAGACTCGATTTTTCCATGAATCTATATGAATAATTAGCTACTTTGCTATTCGAGTTGCTGTTTCCATATGATAGTAACGTCAAATCATGGAAATGCCGATATTAGATTGCCGAATTAAAATTAAAAAAGAAGGAGATGAAGTTTTTTAAGGATATATACTGCAAATTTGCAGTAGTCCATTCTAGTGGAGACAAGACCAAAATTATTAAGAGAAATTAGCCACGAAGATTGAGGAGAATATAACCACGAAGATAGAAAGCAGTCAAAAATGGGCAAGCAGAACGAAAAATAAGGATAAGTAAAACAAAAGATAAGATAACACTGCTCGATGAAAATGTGTAATATCAGC
>Ga0302186_10000939_pt1 | contig 25207 bp, 31 predicted proteins | sample II_Bog_E1_2_FD_198782 | JGI IMG/M metagenome (GOLD analysis project Ga0302186, IMG submission 198782) | Peat permafrost microbial communities from Stordalen Mire near Abisko, Sweden - II_Bog_E1_1 | ecosystem: Environmental > Terrestrial > Soil > Wetlands > Peat | place: Sweden: Abisko...
TTTTTCATTTTGAATGAAAATTTGTTATATATAAAAAAAAAATAATAATAACATTTATTTTGAAAAAAATTTTATCATTTTTGTTTTTAGAAAAAAAAAAAAATAGAATATTAAAACTTAGATGAACCATTTTAAAATTCTTAATCATTCAATGCTATTTTTAAACTCATTTTAAGCGGATTTATTTTACGTGTTGTGATCTATTTCCTTGAATTTTTCTTAAGCTAAAAAACGAATTCATATTTAATTAAGATATTATAATTTATTTCAAAATAATTTTTCCGTTTATTCATTTCAAAAAATGGGAGGAAACCAACCAGGTGGTGATGCCTCATCATCAAACTACCTAAAGGAATTCAGTCAACATTATGTCTTCCTCAAAGAGCAGAACGACCCCCGTTTCGGTTTGATCAAAGTGTACAAGAAACGAGACTCCGAACAAGAAGTCATGGTTGTGAAAAGAATGTACTCCTCAGATGAAGAGTATGAATATTTCCAAAAAGAACTCAATGTCCGTCTCAACTTCCAGCACAAAAACCTCCTCACTTTGCTAGGATATCAAAAGGAAAGCAATTCAAATTTGTGTGGCCATTCTAGACTCTTCGAATTGTATTCCGAATTCCATTCACACAATCTCAAGAAGGAAATCCAAAAAAGAAGCGCGTCCTCAGTATATTTTTATCGAAAAAACTCTAATTAAATTTTTAATCATAGGATTACTTTTCCGAGTCCGAATTATGGTATTTGGCTGAATGTTGTCTAGCCGTCGGTCGTTTTTTACAAGATCGAAGCATTTATCATGGAGATTATCGCCCGATCAATATCATGCTTTCTGATGAGGGTTATGTGAAGGTACCAGACAATGGAATTCTATCAGGAGTGCGGAACAATTATTTCAAAACAATTTCAGGAGAATGCAGAGGATACTTAACACCAGAACTGATGAGGAGCTTTTCCAAGAGAGAGCCGAATCCTAAATACAATGTTTACAAGGCAGACGTGTTTTCTTTGGGAGTGACTTTGATTTATGCTTCAACCCTTGTAAGACCCAACACCTCCTGCTACGATTGGTCTCAATACACACTCAATATCAAAGGAATTCAGGATTTATTGAAAAGAGTTGATGGGAGATACTCTGCCACCTGGAGAGAACTGTTGGAGGTCATGCTTGGAATCGGAAAAGAGGAAGATTCCAGACATGATTTCAAATTCTTGTATCCATTGAAGGTATTAAATTAATAATATTTTGTTTCATACATCATTAACATATTAGATTACTCCCCCGCAACTGCAACCACAAGCACAGCAGACTTATATCAGGGAAGAACCCGTTCAAAAAAGATCTGCAGAACTTAAATTGATTAACTCACAGGTGCTTGATGATGGTAATTACGGAGGAGGCCAGGCGAATTACAGTGAACATTATGTTGAGCAACAACCTGCCCAGATCCAATACAGTCAATACCAACAACCTCAAGTCTATCCTAGTTCCCAAGTCTACACCCAAACTCAATCTCCACAATACGTCTATTCAACAAACTATGAACAAGAGAAGCCAAAATCCATTCCCCAGCAACCCATTTATGTACAACAACCAGTGTATACTCAACCAATGGAACCTCTTCAATACAATCCACAAGTGTCGGGTTTGTATGGAGGCACCCAATTCATCTCCCAACAACCACCTTTGATGCAACAACCACCTTTGATGCAACAACCACCATTGATGCAACAACGCATTGTCGAGCAGCCTCTACAATATTATACCCCACTCGAACAAAAATATCAAATCCCAACGTCCCAAATTCAATACCAACAATACCAACCAAATATCACCATCTCACAACCCTATGAAACCACCTATGCCTTAAATCAACAATATCAACCTGTACAACAACAGGGAGCTTTCTTGGAAGGAGGATTTCAAAGAAGTGAGGTCTTGAAAAGAGCAGGAGTACCACAATCGGGCTTGCAAACTGTCCAGGAGGAAAGAATCGAAAGATATGATGACAATGAACTTGATAGAAAAGTGAGAGATGCGTTGAAAGCAACTCAAGAAACGATTGACAGGAACACGAGAATGCAAAATGAGACGAAGAAATATCAATATGGTAAATGAATTATTTGTTGATTTTATTGGTTTTTAGAAGAGAATTTTTTAGGCAAAATATAAGGAGCAAGAAAAGAAATTAAGCATAAAGAATTAAAAACCATAAAAACAATTTTGGAATTCATTAAAAACGAATTTAACAACAAAATGAACAATCAAATACTTTCTAATTAAGCATTTTTTTTTTATTCATTCCATTTAATTCTTTGATTTGCGAAAATTTAAATATATCAAAAAGCAATAAACAGTTGATTTAGAGCCTCATGAAATTCGATCTTTCTTCTCCCTTACCAGATTCATCTAAAAGTACGCTTAATTTATTTCCTTGATGAATAAAAATTCATTTTAGAGCAAAAAGCCATTACTTTTCTTAAAAAAATAAAAACGTTAATTGATCTTTTCCAACATGAGGCCGCGATTCTTATAGAGGATGAGGATTATATTAATGCTTTTATTATAGATGGGAACTCTGGGATCTTGAAATTAATGATTTGTTTTGTGTTTAACCTTTTATCTTCTTCTCCGAATCTAAACACAGATAACGTCCTACTCTATAATTATGAAAAAGATCATTTTTGGTTGTTTTTTGATAAATTTTACGAGACTGATAACACCATAATGTACATTAACTCCTTGAAATTCTTCCAAAGTTTCAATGAAAAAGCGTATATCTGGATTTTATTGGAATTCAGTCAAAGGAACATCGATTCAATCTTTGAGAAGATTTTCAGAGCTCATAAATTAAGAGATTATTACCATTACAAAGAAAATCTGATTATCTCGAAATATTTAAGAGAAGTCGTGGAAATTTTCTCCAGATTGAAGAAAATAAATTACAAAATCAAACTAGACATCTGTGAAAATTACAATGCGTATCTCCGCAGCAAAAACCTTGAAAAAGCCGCAATGATACTTTCTGACAATTATGTGACTTCCAATAGCGCGTCGATCATTTCTCCTTTACAAACAGAATTATCTAAGAAAAATTCGATAAAAACCAGCAATTTCCCATTTATCAATAGGAAGCTTTCGCATCAGGATTTCCTCCCCCTACATAACAATAGTATTTTTTTCAAGAGCACTGTCTTGAAGAGAAATACCACAGAATCAATAAGACAACAAAATAAAACAATGGTGTCCTCTTTTTATACATGTTCCTTGGATTCGAACATCCAAAAACGAAAACAAGTGATTTTTGAATTGAAAAAAACTTTACAATCAATCTCCTCGTTAAACCAAGAATTAATCAAAGAAATCAAGGAAACCAAAGCGGACCTTCACATGTCGGATCACTGTGAGGAAAAATATGAAATCAAGAATGATTCACCTAAAATCGATTTCTCTTTCGCCGAAGAGTCGATGATGGCGAACGTTGGTTCAAAAAGCCCATATAACATCCTGGAGGAAAATCCATTCGGAGGGTTTCGGGATAGTCCGATTTGTAGAGACAATAAGATAAAATATTTCACACCAGAAGCGGTGAGAACTAAGTCAAGAATCAGTACACGTAGTTCGATCGAGAAAAATTTAGGGGATCTTGGGAAGAGAAATCGGAATTTCCTTGTCGAGGGGGAGATAAATTTTGAAACTGTGGAAAGTGAATCTCTGATAATAGAGCAGAAAAAGAAGAATAGTCAAATATTGTATGAAGATTTGTACTTGAATAATTTAGGCAATGATTCTCGTTTCCAAGAAAAGCCCAAAACCATCATAAAGGTTTCTTTTTAACTTTGACAGGTTAATAATTTTTCTAGATCGAGGATCAATTATTTAGATGTTATAATTGCAATAATGAGAGTATTAAGGAGAATTTTTTCTCATTTCTGATGGTAAAAGCAAAATTAATTGGGACGATTGTTTTAATGTTTTAGAGGAAAGCATACTATTGTCCTTATATAGGCTACTGGGTTTGCAGAAAGTGTGTGTCTAATGAAAAGAGACCTATACCTTGGAAAATCGTGGAAAAATTTGATTTGACTCCTCAACAAGTTTCTAAACAAGCTCAGGATGAAATTGATAAATTGTTCGAACAACCACTATTGGAGGTTAATTATGAGCAGGAAGTCGTCAAGTCTAATCAGATTTTATATGATTTTTTGGTATTGTTTTGATCAAAATTAAGAAATTTATTAAAAATTAGGTTCTCAAAAGAGAAATGCACCTTTTATATGATTTTATTTGCGACCCCAATATTATGATTAAATTACTACAAAATTATTCGCATTTGGCATTAAGGAAGAATTTATTCAGCATAAAAAATTTTATTGAGATTAAGGATGGAACCTTGCAAAAATTCCTTGAAGATGTCTATAAAAAAGCATTAAAGCATGTCCAAAATTGTGAAGTAATTTTCTTTAATAAAATTTTGTATAAATTTGTAAAATCATTTGCATTATGCATAAATTTGTAATTTTATAATAAAAAATTTGTATTATTAAAAAAATTTGACTTAATTTTTAACAAAATTATTTTCGATAGATTTGTAAAAAAAAAGGAAAGGTCTGCAATAATTGTAAATCTCCACAAAAAATTTACTATTTCGAGGTAAGAAAAACAATGGTTTGCCCAGATTGCCACAATATTTATCATACTCAATGCATTAAAAATGTCAGCTCTCTTAAATGCTCACACATATAAAACGAGTTTTTTACAAGAAAAAAAGGAATTTTTTTAGAAACTAAATTCAAAATTCAAAATTTACTATATAACATTCATAAAAAATGTATTAATTTTCACATTTAATAAAAACAAGTTTTTAATTTTATTTACAAGAAAAAAAAGGAAATGTTTGAAAATAAAACTCAAAAATTCATTATTTTACTAATTATTGTGATTTATTATTTTAATAATTTCCACAACATAAATAATTTTTTTTTGCATTATAACAAATAATTAGAGTGGCACATCTAAAAAATTTTAGAGACATCCAAAAATGCAAGATTCTGAAAATAATTTTGAAAATGTTCAAGAGATTCCATCTGAAAATCATCGGGAATCTAATAGGCAACTTATTCGAAAAATTCCTTACTTTTTGAAAGAGGAGCCTGATCAAAACACCTCAATAATGAAACGAGATTCGGTCGTTTACACCTTGACTTCTGAAAATCCAGAAATATTCAACCTTCAAGAGATTTTATTTTTCAAAAAAGAAGAAAACCTGAGCTTTCATAATGTTTTGCCTGAAAAAACAACAATTACACCTAACCACAGAATGGTAAATATAGTATTATCTTGGTAAATTTTGCAAAAATTAAGCAGCTTAATTCCAAACACGCTCCTTCCACATTCAATGAAGAACAATTGAAAATTCTATCCCTTTTGGTCAAACAACCAAACTCAAAATTAATGTCTGAGCAAAATTCCAAAGTACCAAAAGTTTCCTTTATTTTTCAAAATTTAAAAAGTTAGTTGGTGACTCACTGTTTTTATTCTCAGCGACCTCTCTCTTTAGAAAAAAATGTATAGCTATCCAAGATAATAAGTTAAAAAAACTAATGCTATTATTTCACATGATTTTTTACATCTAGTTGGTTTCATTATACGAACACTATCGTGACATTGGTGAATATATTGGGAATGGCCATTAATGACTATTCCTACCGAGTTGATGAAGTTGTTGATGAATATAGAAGTGGAGTCAATTTTGCAATACAATTGTGTGCCAATATCTACTTTACATTTGTGTTTTTCACAAGAATTATAGCCTTTGGATTTTTGCTAGGTCAAGATCTATATAAACGGAAAATATGGAACATTATAAATTTGCTAGATTTGATAGGAGGGTTTATATTTTCATATATAATATACTATTATTCTTTTTAAAAGGTATGGGATTTATATCGGGAATTATTATGTTGAATGCATATGTCGGATCCTTAGTTTTCTCAGGCCTTTGAGAATAATTCAAGAAATAGAAAGTTCATATGGTTTTAATTTTAATGTAGATTTTTTGATAGGATTAAGTGAAAGTGCAGTTTGTTTCATTGAAACAATCTTTTCTGTGAGTTCTATTCTTTTGAACCTTTTTATCCTCATTCTCTTTTATTCAATCTTCTCATTGCACCTGTTTAATGGATTACTAGAAAATAGATGTCGTATGGAACCATTACCAGAAGAGGGAATTTGGTTGGCAAATCCAAATATTACAAGGTTATGTGGATGGAAAGACTGCCCAATCAAGTTTATAAAAAATCATAAACACAATTTACATTTAATAGTAATTATTGCGGGAATCCTGCTGGATATGGAATAGCTAAAAACTATTCCGAACTGAATCTGGAACAATATCATTATGGAACACTAAATTTCAATAATATTTTTGAATCCTTCTTAGTTAATTTGAATTTTATTATGTTTTCAGGATGGTTTGATATCTATTCAAATGTAATAAAAATATGCTTCAAAATATATTTATAATTTTAGTATTCTGATGCTTTCAATGAATATATCGTGCTTCTTTATTGTTATTCTTGTCTTTTTTTCAGGTTTCTTTCTTTTTGAGAACAATAAAAAATTTATCTTTTATAAAAAAGTGGAATTTTTATTTTCAATCTTTTACTTGCTCATATGTACAAGACTTTCAACTCTATTGCAAATGGCATCAAATCCCAGAAAAAAATTTTAGTACATCGAGTCAATGGTTTCCATAAAATATTATCATTGATATTTCATTTTAAATTCTAGCGGCTGAAACAGTTTTTGTGAATCCATCCAAGAATTTTATCACAGAGACAAAAGGAAATCTAGCAGAACTAAATTTAAAAATGTTGGCATCATATCGAAGAATCGACACTTTTAAAAATATCACAAACTTACAAAATTCAAAGGTCAATAAGTCAGCGAGTAGTTTACCAGCTTCAGCAAGAAAACAAAGAATAAGTGGAATCAATGACACTTTGATGCCTAGCACTTTGTCACCTCTTCATTCAAAGAATATGGAAGAAATAAAATTGAACTTGGAAAATAAATATCAAAAAAATGACGCAAATGAAATATTGAAAATAAAATTGAGTATAAGTTATCCAAAATATGTTCTTGATAACCAAAATATTTTCGGTAAACTATTAAAGCATTTAAATACTGTGATGTCACCAGCAAAGTCATCATTAATCGCCAATGTATGTGAGTCTTTTATATTTTTGATAGTTTTTGCAGATGGAATCATTTTGTCCTTGATGAGGCGAAATATGAAACAAACTGAGGTCCATTATTATGAAATCTTTGAAAATATATTGATTATTATTTTTGTGGGAGAATTTGTCTTCAGGGTCTCAACTAATGGTTTAAAAAAATTTTGGTCCAACTTCTTTAACAAAATTGATACTGTTATAATAAGTATCAATGCAATTTTTCTAATTTATGCTTACATCACAAAAGAGTATTTATATAACTCAAATGCTGGATATGTTGCTCTTTCATTAAAGACTTTACGTGTGTTCAGATTTATCGTGGGGATGAATTGGTGGGCTGAAGGATCGATGCTTTTTATAGAAATGATTCAGAGCATTAAAAAAACATTATCTTTCATTATTATTATATTTATCGCACTCATAATAGCGACTTTCATTGCGATGGAATTGTTTGCATATCGGGTTAAAGCTCATGAAATCCCTGATTCTGAGCAAAATCGATAGTAATTATTATTTTTTACAAATTTTTTACAAATTTTTTATATTTTATTTATTAATTTTTTTTTTTCATAAAGTGTCAGTCCGACTTTTAATTTTGATGAATTTCTTCCTTCTTTTGTTGCTAACATTCTTCTTTTTCTGGATGAATATTGGGCTCATGTAGTCATGATTTACGTCAAAGACTTAAATAATTCTATTGGAGTCTTTTTTGCTTTCAATATGATTGTTGGACAAATTTTTTTAACGAAAATGTTCATGGTTTTATACATCAACAACCTCCTAAATTCAAGATTAATTAAAGATTTGTTGGAATTGGAAAGTAAATTTTCGAATTTTTTCAAACATATCAAAGTTAATTTGGTGAAAATCTTTGTTAAAAAACAGATGATTAAAAGAAATACAGTATTTTCCTTTTTCTTTTAAAATTTGAATTTTTAAACTAGATTATGCCTGGCGAGAGAGAATTTGAATCCAAAAACACTGGATTCATTAACTCACAAAATAACTTTATTGAACTTCAAACAAAGAGACAAATTACAACTTATCCAAAATCAAGTCAATTCGAATATTTTATGGTTCATTTAAGAAAACAATTGGACTCCATGGGGAAATCGTTGAATTTGCAAGGTATTTCGATAAAAAAAAAAATGAATTTAGAACAATTATTTAGGTGATTCTTTATTTTGCTTTTCTAATGACAACTCCTTCAGGAAAATATGTTCTAGGATTTCGAATAGCAATTTATTTATGCTTTTTAAGGTTATTTCTATCATATGTTCAATAATTTTGTTAATACTATCCGACCCTTTTGATTCTCCTGATTCTTCATTCAATATATGCTTAAGATATTCAGATTTGTTTATTGTTGGTCTCTTATTTTTTGAAATTTTAATAAAAATAATTGCCACTGGATTTATTTTCAATGGGGAAAATTCATATATTTTCAATTTATGGAACATCATTGAATTATTGGTGTTCATTCTAAATTTATTGGGTGTCATTCATTTATTTTACCCCTATGCTAGAATGCGAACGCAATGGGTTCGAGGCCTGAGACTCTTCCATATAATTGGTCTGATTCCCAGTCTCAAAACGATTACCCATACTATTTTGCAATCATTCCCCCAAATTATTAATTTGATTTTGTTTACTTTTTTGATGATTTATTTTTTTGCTTTGATTGCGACGAAATTTCTCCAAAACACATTTTTTCATTGTGATTTCTCAACAAACATGATCTTGGAACTTAAACTTTTCGAGGCAACTGATTGCTTTGATTATGGTGGGAATTGGATCAATGATGGAGTAGTTTTTGACAATATACTTTTTTCTTTGTCAAGTTTGTTTCAAATTGCAACAAATACTGGATGGTATCAGATTATGTAAGTATTTTTTAATTAATTTGTTCTTAAATGGTTTTTTTTAAAGGGAAGAAAGCATGCAAAATGATCAAAAAACCACAAATCCTCAAATTTCGCAAAATATATTCATTACATTTTTCTTTATTAGCTTTTTCATTTTCTTTAATTTGATTGTCATGAATGTGTTCGTAGGAATTTTGGTTGAAAGCTATTTCATTCTCAAAGAAAAAAATAGTTTATATATTTTTAATTTTCATATTTATTACTTTTTAATTTAAAATGAATAGGTCCTTTAGTTGGGTTGAGTGAAATCGAAAAAGAGTGGGCTAGTATCAAAAAAATGATTTATATAGCCAAACCCAAAAAAGCAATAAATTTCGAATTAGGAATATTCCGTGAAAAATGTAGACACCTCCTCAAATTAAAAACAACCGTATTTATCTTTCAAATTTTGCATATTTTAAATATTGGGATCTTCACCCTTTATTGGAATAGACAAGAAGCTACTATGGCACGAATTTTAGGTTGAAAAAATATTTTTTATTTTTATATGAACTCTTATTGTTGTTAGACATAATAAATTGTTGCTTCTTAATTATATTCACTTTGAAGGCATTGCTTCGTTTATTCATTTATGGTCATTTCATATTCATGAAGAAATATCCATGGGACCTCATTATTTTTCTGTTGTCATGGGGTGGCCAAATATATGTTTTGACAACTTACACAAATGATTGGAAAAAATCTATGGCATATGCTTTTCAACTTGTTCGAATGTTCAGAATCATTCAAATCATCCCTTGGGCAAAGAATTTCTACATTTGTGTCATCAAAATCTTACCAGAAGCTTCAATGACTTTGCTTTTGATAATAATAATTCTATTGATTTATGCCATCATTGGGGTTGACTTTTTCTGTTACTTGAAACCTCAACACGGTATTGATGGAAATAAAATTAGCTTCCAATCTATTGGAAGGGCCTTTGTTGTTTTAACCAAAATTGTTACTTTTGAGGAATGGTTCGTTCTGATTGCAGATTGTGTCAGACATATGGAGCCAAATTTCGTTTGCTCAGATATCAAAAACTATTCTGATTATGTAAAATATGGTAATATTAAAATTAACTTAATTATAATTACTGCTAATTTTATTTGTTTATTAAGGTTTGAATGGATGTGGAGATTATTTAGGGTATGCTTATTTTTATTCGTTGGTCATCATTGTTGGGTTGTTGATTTTTAATTTGTTTGTGCCAATCATGCTACATTTTTCTGAAGAAGTGACAATTAAAGAAATGGCCGCAGTGAACATTTATCAAATCTCAGAAATCAAGCTATTATGGATGGAGTTTGATCCTAAGGGACAAGGATATATAAATTATAAAGATTTCTCTAGATTTTTTAAAAAGAGCGCTTTGACATTAGGAGTGAGTCATGTTGATTTTTTAATGCCATCTAATAGATCAAATTTTTTGAAAATGTTGGATCTTCCTTTGTATATCAATAAAAATGATAAAGTGCTTTGTTATAGATTTCATGATGTTCTATTAACTTTAGCTCAACTTTCAGTTTTTTTGAATTATGGATATATAAAGTAAATTATTTTTTTTTTAATAACTATAAATTTTAACTGGATTAGACTTGAACCGGATGAAGGGTTACCTCATCTCAAGCATTATGAAATCAAACTCTTGAAAAAAAAGGATTATGACTTAACATTTTATAGAAGTGGCGATGTGGAGAAATTCCAAAGAATCATGAAATTTTACAAAAAATGGAGACAGAAATATCTCCATAAATTGACAGGGTTTGATTTATGTATTTTTTAATTCGAAATAACTTTTTTCATAGAATAAAAAAAGAAACCTTGATTTTGGATTTCAAAACCTTGATGAAGAAGATAGGCAACTCAATTGTTAAACAAGAAACAAAGCCACTTGCAAATGATGAAACAAAACCACTGGAAAATAATGAAGCGAAGCCACTTGTCAATGAAATAGAAGAAGCAAATAAACTTGTAATGATGAAAAAAAATGATACATATGAACAAAATAATGAACATATTGAATAATTTTTAATCATAGCTGTTTAAAGGCTTTTTTGTGAAAAAACTAAAATTTTTGAATTTCAGAATTTAAATAAAAATACGAATTTTCAAATTGCATTGTTTTCACTAAAATTCAGAAAAAATGGACTCTTCATAAATTTAAAATTTGGTTTGGAATTCTTTAAGTAATAATCATTGCCAAAATTCCCAACTTTTAACAAATGAACTTTGAGAATTCTCCTAGCAAAACGATGAGAAACATATACGAAACTCCTTCCCGATTTTTGAATCTCAACTCCCACATTTCTTCATTTCGCCCATGGAGCGAGTCATTCAAAAAGGAAAAGTTTTTCATGGGTTTGAGTGTTGCCTCGAAACAGATCCAGCCTTTCCAAAACCATCTTCAAGAAACAAATTTAAAAATCGAAGACCTTGAAGGTGATTTGAATGTCAATAATCAATTGTTTGCAGGCCTGAAACATGAAGCATTATCTGAAAATCTTGAAAGTTTTTTTTATATTTCAATAAAAGTTTTCTTATTACATAGAACTTCCTTTTCATTGATATCAGCTCGATATCAGTCATTTTTGAGCAAAACGTAATATTTTTTCATTTTGAAGAAATCATTAAAACATTTTTTTTAAGCTTCGAATTCACTGTTTCTGAGGAATCGAATGATTCATTAAAGGGGAAAATAACTACCTATATGATGTCTTCCAAATTTAATTGCGGAATTATGACAGGAAGCCTCGAAAATAAGGAAAATTTTTTTGGAAGATTGTTCAAATGTAAATTTTGTGGAAACCTTTTCGATAAGGGATGTTCCCTTGGTTGTTAAACAATTTTTTTGCTTTCTAATTAATTTTATATTATTTAATTTTAGGAGGACACATTTCCAGAGTTCATAAAGAGGAATCGAAAACGAAAAGTGTTGAAAATTACATAAAAAAATTGGAAAAAGCCAAGCTCAAGAAATTAAGATAAATGATAAGAGTGTCTTGTTAAAAAAAATTTCTGAGTTAATGTTATGTTTTTATAAAAACAAAAATTTAAATTCTGATCGGTTTTTGAATAACAAACTATTTTTTCGATTTTTTAATAAGCCAATCGATCACCTCCGGTAAATTTATCCCCTTCAAAGCACTTATCATCACAACCAGCCATGAATTAGTATGAATATAATCCAAATTGAGACCTACATTAAAAAAATCATTGTTTTTCCCTTTATTATTAAAGACCCTCAATAATCTCTTTTTCATCCAAATGTGGTTTTATATCAATTTTATTCCCTAAAATTAAGATGGGAATATTATTCAGTTCCTTATCCTCCAAAAGTTGATGTAATTCTTTCTTAGATATAGACAAACAATCTTTCTGTCAAAGAAATAAAAATGAAAAAATTCATTATTTAAAAAAAAAGACGTTGCTTGCGTCCACCATAAACAATATCACGTCACAACCCTTTGTATATCTGCCCCATTCTGAACGATATTGGACTTGTCCACCAATGTCCCAAACTTTCATGTTTACCCCTCCCTTTTTCAGATTTTTAACATTAAGGCCTATTGTCGGGGCAGTCGGCAAGGCTTGTCCCAAAGATAACTGATTGATCAAGGTCGTTTTGCCACTGTTCTCTAATCCGATGAGCACGACTTCGATACTGGAAGAAGTGAAAAATTGTTTTATTTTCTCTAATAATATTCCCATTAATGAGCACTTTTGACTCTTTGCAATCTACTATTTTTTTTCTTGAATTATTTTTTTTTTTGGATTTTTTTTGAATTCAAAGAATTATGTAATTTTTCATTTTTTTTTCAGATGATATTTTTTTTTTAGTTCAAGTTTTAAATTTATAATTTTTTCAATCAAAAGAAAGACTTTTAAAATACAAGGACTTTAAAAACATTGCTTGTTTTTATCAAAGTTTTTTCTTCATTTTTTCAAGTGAAATTAATATATAATAATTTTTTTCTTTTGTGTTTTTTCTAATTTAGCTTGAATGGAATATGAACTCCTGGAAAAACTTTCTTCGATCCAAGATTTTAATGAAGAGCTCCTTTCTATATTAACTTCCATTCACAAAGAAGTTCATACGCCTGAATGGGATCCCTATATAGCCAAGCTATCTCTTCTTTTGGTGTCCTTTACCTGTCAAAACAAATATTCGCATCTGAGAAAGGTCAAATGTCCAATGATTTCTATCAACAAAATCATGAAGAAAGTCTACGAATATTGCTTAGATGTGATATTTCAAATTTTCTTGAAACTGACCAAGTATATTAACTTTTTTGAAAGGCTTTGTAAGTTTTTGATTTAGATTCAAAGAAAAAAGTTTAGAATGCTTAACGGAATATTTTTTGGATCATTTTGATACTCATCCTCTTTGCCTCGGGTCCTTAGAAATCTTCTATAAAACCGTCTTCTACTCTTCAAAATTACAATTACATCTTAAAAAAGAATGCCAATTGCCCTGTTTCATCGATTTTTTCGAAAAGATCGTTTTAAAAATGCTTAAAAACTTTGAAAATCCAGAACGATTTGCAGTCCTGAATGAATCCTTAACTGGAGGTCAGAACTCTGACTTTCAAGTCAATATGAAGAAACTGTTGATGAACCTCAATTCCCCCTCTCAAACTCCCAAAAACCTCATTGAAAGTTTCCAAAATTTAAACCTATTTTCACCAAATTCAGGTTACGATCCTATCAAACAGATGAACGCAAATATGGAGCTCGAAAATCTTGTGAGCAATCCATTGATTAATAATTCTGAGAGAGATTTCCAACAAATTCGAAGCCCTGTTAAGATGCCTTCACATCCTGAAAATATTATGAGCACATCCATTAATCTGGGTAATAAGAATAACAATGAATCCAATCCTTCTAATTTGCAAAAAAAAAATTTCAAAATTCCATTACTTCAAATACCCACGAATATCACAGAAAATTACCCTGTTGTTTCCAGGTCAACTCGAAGAGCAGACCCTTACAAATCATTTTCCACGACAAGCAATCGATTTTCAAATTCAATCGATTTGGCAGGAAAAAACTTAGAGGGAACTATGGGGAAGACCGGATATATCAATAAAAATCTCGCACAGGAAAACAATATTTCTATAATGGATAATGAAAATTCTTTGTTTTACGAAGATAATACACCAGCTCTTGCAGCGGGAATGGCTTTAAACTCAGGAAAAACAAATGAGCTGAGCTCAACTGAAAAAATGAGAGTTTTAGCGAATCAACTGGGTATTATTTTTATAAATTTCTTAATTAAAAAAAGATGAAAAAATAACTTATTTTGATTTTAATTAATATTTTTTAATTTTTAAAGGTGAATATTGTTTAACTGTGGATTTGGGATGTTTATTGTTGCAGAAAAGAAAGCGACAACTGGATCAAGTAGCCAAAATCGAAGAAGTTGACAGCATTATGGATATCAAAATCGACAAGAAAACTATCAAAGATAAGCTGTTTAAGAAAGGATTAAAAAAATCTGACAATGATCATGAAATAGAGAAGCCAAACTTTTTAGATTCTATGGAAATAAAAGACATGAACGCAAGCCAAGAAATTAGTATGACTTCTTTAAAAAGTCAGGAGAACATATTTTCGATGCAGAATAAGAAGAAGAAAATAAAAAGAGAATTGAAAATACATGCTAAAATATGCAAAATTCTGAGCAATATAATTTATATGATTCTCCGAGAATATAATTCCGAGGAGCTCAACTTCATAATTTCTCCGATTAATATAATTTACATGTATTTATGTTCATGCATTAGTTCCAGAATTCGAAGAAAAGAAATGATCAAGGTTATATTTTTATTGAATATTTAAAAAACAAAATTAAATTTAAAATTTTTAGCTGGCTTTTTCAAAAAATGGGTGGTCTTCCTTTAATGAGATTGAGTTCGAATATAAAAAATCCAACATTATTTGTGACGGGTTTGAAAATCAACAAAATATCAATAAACATTATCAAAAGACGATTCTCGAACAATATAAATTCGTAAAACAAAAACAAGAAGCCCAAAACAACAAATCCGCATTCGTGGAGAATCCCAAATTTAATAACCAGGAAGGGAGCACATTTCTCTATTTCAGCACCACCAATGATCATAGTAGTTCAAAATCCTTGTCAAAAATCAACGATAGTTTGGATTCCATGGCCTTGAATGAAAAAAATATTTTTTTAGATAACATAATGCTTCCGGAAAGTCTAATTTGTTTCAAAATTATTGATATCTTCTCAGTTCAAAGCGAGAAAACCCATGAATATCTGAGTTGCAATTGGGGAATTTTCGAAAATGACCCAACCAAATCAAAAGATGATGAAACAGAAAGGATTTTTATTCGAGGTGTTCCCATAAATAATTATGACGAGGATTCTTTACGAGATGTTAAGAAAAATTCAAGTAAATTTAGATTTTTCGAAAAAAAAAGAAATATATCAATTAGATTGCTTCTTGAGCAAATTTAAAAAGAAGTTCACATGGTTTTTAAACAACCTCGACATGAACCTTCCCATTTTTTATGAAATCGAAAAGGAACAATTGGAAATTTTGGAAAGATATTTATCAAATTCCACATCTCGAATTTTACCCTATGAGTTTTTGGATTACCTCTTGGATATTCTATTTATGATCAAAAGACAATTCATCGAATTATCCCTACCAAACCTCAATACTCCAAGTCATAATTTTATTTTATTTATATAGTATTTAAATTATTAATTCTTAGTGAGTACCACTCGAATTAATACTCCTCATACAAAAAACCTGATAAATAATAATATAAGACCCTTCAAAACCAGCAATTTTATGAGCGATTCACCAATGGAAAAAGGTCGTCAAAATCAAGAAAACAACTCAAATATTGAGAATAATAATTTCACTTTCCAACAACCGCAACCCAGCGCCACCAGCACAAATATAAACATCCATTTTCCTCTAGTTCTCAAATATAAAGATTTTTTCGGGATTTATCTTCAGATTATTTCGAGAATCATTCTCAAAGCGAAGAAAATCGACATTTATAATCTAATGAACAAATTATTTGTTAGTAATGAACTTTTCAATGAATTGGTGAGACTTTACACAACAAACATTTTCAATGATCTTTTCCAAATAATTTTCGATGAAAGCAAATCTCCTGAAATTCCAAAAGAAAATAATAAAGATAATCAAGATGAAAGTTCCTATTATTTGAATAATAAAATTTCCAAGAAAAATGCTCATTCGTTTATTAATTGCCAAAGAGTCTTGTTCTATTATAAAGTAGTTTGCATAATGTGCAAAAACATCATCGAGAAAGAAAAGTTGCAAAAAGCTAATAAAGAAAAAAATGAGCAAAAAAAGGAATGGAAAACAATTATCAGAAAAATACTTTGTAATATGGTTTATTTGGTGAGACCTTCTAATGGTTTATTAGTGAAATATTTGAATATGAGCACAGATATCAATTCCTCGTTGATCAGTCATAATGAAGAAGAATCTCCTGATTTTATTATCAAATATAATTTATTGAAAGAAATTTATCAATTCATCTGTATGATTTTTAGCTTTGATGATGGATTTTCATGTTTTTTGGGTGACGATATTTCGAGCTTTTATATCAGATATAGCTATATCAATTTCGTGAAACTATATAGTTATAGCAGCAATCATGAATTGAATGAAATCAATCTAAAATTGAACGAGATAAAAACTAAAATGAACATTAGCAAAGAAAAGGAGACTAACTTGAAGAAAAACTTGGAAGATATCATGAATAAAAAGAACAGCGCGCATGAAAATAGCAAGGATAAAATGAACAATCAGAAAAAATTTAAAAATGCCCTTATGAAACTTTATGTGAAATGCCTATTTTCTTTGTCAAATAATCGAACTGAAGACATCAAAAGGAAGTTCTATCAATATAGAGTAGTCGAATTTTTAACCAGAGAAATAGATTTGGAATATGAAGTAAGAAGAAAGATTTTTTTTTTTTACAAATATTTGTTTATATTAAAGATTACCCAAATTCGTGAGAGGTTCTTAAGAATCAGACATGAAACAAAAAAACATCCAAACAATGAAAAAAATGATGAATTCTCGAAAAATACCAATCTATCATCTTTGCAATTAGAAACTAAATTACCTGGGAAAAGCAATTCCCAAAATACCAACCCATCAACTAAATCCAAGGTGCCCCTTTTGAATTTAAGCGTAGGGTTTAAAGGAGGAGTGAATTCTCAGGAAAATAACCTCCCGCAAAAAAACATCAATATTTCTGAAATTCAAAACGAAAGTGGAAGTGGTCTTGACAAAAATGAGAGTGGCTCTTTTAATAGAACTGTCCTGGTTAAAAATATCGACTATAATCCTGAAGAAAAATCAAAATATTCAATAAAGATGCCGGAAACCAAAACGAAAACTCAACAAAACATCTCTTTTACAAAAAAACCTGCAGTTTTAGAAGAAATGAGCCAAATCTCAAAAACGGAAATGGTGTCTCCCAATTTTTCGAAGAAAATTGCTGGGAAGGTGTTTATGCCAAAATTAAATCTCAAGGGTGACAAACTAGAAACATCCAAAATAGGTGAAACCCCCTTTGATTTAAAAGCGATGATTTTTAACGCAGAGAAAAAGCAAATTAGAAACGAAAAGTAAATATTTTTTAATTTTAAAACTTTTAAAGCTAAACTTTGCTTTTGATGAATGCTTTTTAATTTTCTTTTCAATCCAAGATCTGAAATGCTGTTCGAAGACAATGATAATTTTGGAAAAGGAGGTCAGAATCAAGGTGTATTTCAGGTTTTTGATGAAGGGAAAAAGAATTCAAAATCAATGATGTTTTTATTCTAAGACAACATTTTTTATAATTGTAAATTTTCATACTAATTAGTATGGACAAATCTCCAAAAAATTCAGTTATGCTTGGGGAGCCAGTGAATCAAAAGAAAAAAGTGACCCCTCCACCAAGTAAAAAAATATTTTAATCGAGACTATTTTATTTTATTTTGTTTTATTTTGTAAACAAGTAAAAATTCCCAATTATAAACCAAATATCAGTGAGACTCAAATGTCAGATACGAAATATGCAGGGACTAAATCAAATTCTATAGATTCTAAGGATAAACCTCCCATAAAAAAACCTTTAAAAGTTCCATCATTGAAGGTATTTTTTAAATGTGAAATGTGTATAGCAATTCATCATTTTGTAATTGCTTAGATTGAGGAAATGAAATATGATGCGTATCCAGAAGAATCAAAGGCTGTTGTAAAAGAACATGAAGAAAGAGAAGGGAGCTTGACGAAATTGGAAAATGCTTTGAACAAATCAAACCCCAAGATGCAATTGATTTTAGAGGGCTCAAAAATCCGGCAAATCCCAAACTTTCCTATGAAAGTTTCTAATTTTTTAATCTATTCTTCTAAAACTTAATTAAACTAGTCCCCAGGCAACATTGCAACATCTAATTTGGAAGAATTTTTGACTGAAAACACATTTTATTATTCAGAAAGGCGTTTGAGAAAAATTTATGACGATGATGAACTCCATGTTTTGGTATTATCTTTGGTAATATCATTGCTTCTGACTCCAAACAGGGGAGTGCTTGATGATCTTTATTGTTCTCAATACCCCATAAACAATGGCAAACCGAACATTTTATATTTATTACATTTTCATCTAAACCATCCCTCAAATCAACACGTTCTTCCGATGCTCTTATCAAAAATGTCTGAAATTTCTCCATATCCAGCAGGTCAAAGATTACTCAAGTTGCTGGTGATTGTGTTTTCAAACATGGAAAACTATACTGAATCCAAAAAAATTGCCACAGGAGCTTATGGCACTGTTTATCAATGCAATACTAATCTTGCCTCTCCTCAAACTGTGGCTTTGAAGCAATTGAGTTTCCCAAAATCGATTTATGATAGATGTGTCTTGCATGATATTTTCACGGAAATCACATGTTTGGAATATTTTAGATTGGAGCCTTGCGTAACTGATATGTATGATTACGGAGTTACTGAAACTGACTATGTGATAGGTAAATATAGCAAAAAAAAATAATTATTTATATTTTATCATTTAAATAATTAAATTCTATGTAATATTGGGTATTTAGTCATGAAGAAATATCCAACAAGCTTAAAAGATTGGAGGATGCAGCAAAACAGACCATGGCAAGAGAATTTGCCTTTGTATTTGACGATTTACCGTGATGTTTTAAAATCAATCCAATTTTTGCATAATAACAATGTGACTCATTATGACATCAAAGCAGATAACATTCTTTTGGATTCGAAAATTTCTTCAGCGTCAGAAGCAAGTAATTTTGATAATGATTTAAGGGTCACATTAGCGGATTTTGGTGAATGCAAGTAAATACAAAGAATTTATATAAATTTTTAAGATTATCGTTGAAAGGATGTTTGCAAGAAATGATGATGAATATTGTCTTAGAAATAGGGGGACTGAATACATTAAATCTCCAGAAATGTTGACTCTAACAATAAATTCAAAAAAGGAGGGGGATAAATACGATCGAAGAAAAAAGGTAAGCATTAAACATTATTCTTTCAATTTTTTTTAAAAAAATCGCATTTGCTTTTTCTTGAAGATTGGCACTAATAGATCAAGTGATATTTGGTCATTGGGATGTTTGCTTTATGAATTATTGACAGGAGAGTTTCTCTTTTATCACAATGATTGGGTTCATTTTTATATTCGAGTGACTTCTCCCAATGAAGTTTTGCTGACGAATGATAAATTGGAAGCGATTTCAAATAACATTTATATTATTGATTTCTTGAAATACATTTTGGTTCGGGATCCACAACATAGACCTAACATTGACAGTGTTCTAAAAAGGTTCGAACACATTCATGGGATTTTGGTCAGCAACAACCCTATGAGCAACAGAATTTTCAACACTCAGAAGGCAACCAATAACTTCCAAATTTCCTTGGAAAACTCGTTAGAAAGTTATCACGAAGTTCTAAATAATCAAAATCTGAAAATGGACGATGGCAACTTTAATTCCTCCACTAAACAAGTATTTTTTAAAAATGTTAATAATTTATGTTTTTTTATTGAAGTGTCCGAAATTCCTTAAAATCGTGGAAGAAATTTCTTTATGTAGCAAAAAATATTTTTATGAAAATCACGAGAGGTAAAGAAATCACTAAACTTTAATATAAAATTCGCATCAAGATTAATTTCATCTGGATTTACTCATATTGTTGCATATAAAGATAGGGTTGAGTCTTATTATTTGAAAAGGTTCAAAATTTTGCTCGTGGATATCCGTCCAAATGAAAAAGAAAAGTATAATTTCTTAAAATCCTAAAATAATCTGACGTTTAGAATCTTAATTTTTCCTTTAATTACAAAAATAATTGATTATTTGAAATCGGTGCTGCTTTATCGAGGCAAGGTGCTTTTTATTGAGGGGAATTCAGTTAGTCAGAAATCAAGACATGAAAAACAGTTTATGAGAAATACTCTACTATTTTGTCTGACATATTTTTTCAAAACTTCTTGTTTTGAAACATTGAATCTTATAAACTCTCAAGTAGACTATAAATTAGATTTTAAAAAAAACAAAATTTATTATTTTATAGATTTTATACTTTTTGGTTCCTTTCTCATCCTTGGCACTTATCAGCAAATGCATGAGCATTCATTCTTCAATTGAACAGGTTTATATATAAATATGTTTGTTTAATTTTCGTACATGAAGTATATCAATACATTTCCTAAAATGCAATGCATTTGTGGCTCATGTACTTTGATCTTGAAAAGACAATATAATATTGAAAAAAACATAAATTTAAAAAATTGTTCCTGTTCCAGAGAAAGCAATAGTTTGGAAATTTCAGATTGTCCCTCAGATGGATGTCAACAATATCTCTCTTTTATCAAAGTCTCTATTTTTTATTTTATTCTTTTATACTTAGATTTTTAATAGAAAAGATATAAAATAATATGGGAAATAATGAAATGGGGGTATTTTGACGAGAACGATTTTATAATTGGCCCTTTTTATCATCCAGGTTATATTTATAATTTTTTTAATAACCATAGATTTTGTTTTTCCAGAATCGCTGAAACCGAACCCTAACGAAAGAATAATATTAAATTCAGAAGGAATCATGGAAAATGCAATAATATATACAAAAAAAACTCATATTGGGAGCACTTTATATTCAAAAATTAACTCCAAGGTTCACTTTATAAAGTCATTTGTTTTGAGTGTTTTTATGAATATAATTAGTGTGAAGAGTGGGTGATATATAAATGCAAGACTTGTCATATGTGGATGCATGCAATTAATAAACAAGATCAAAAAATATGTCTGGTGCTAAATAATACTATCAAGAGAATCAGCAAAGGAATAATGAATCTGGATCAAAAAAGAATGAATATCCCAGTGTTAAGAAATTTTAATTTGAGTGAATTGAGATAAATGTTTTTTTGGTTATTTTTTTGTATGTCTTGAATAAAAGCTATTATATAAGTATAAAATTAGAAGATAATTTTCAAATTCAGAAATTTCTATATGACAAAAATTTGAATTAATTTTTTGATTAATTAAAAATATTTCGCATTTCTTAATTGAAGAATTTTTTTTTCTTGGGTTCTTCCTTTTCTTTTTTCTTTTCATAATGTTCCGGATACTAAGTTTTTTATTCAGGAATCTCAAAATTTTACTGAAAATTAAAATATATACCTTTTCATGTAGTTCTTTCCTTTTCTGATCATATTTTTCCTTAATTGCTTTCTCTTCCTTTTTCTGGGGATTGTCGCAAACTTCAGTCAAATCAACTTTTCTATTATAATTTAAGTCCCCTCTAAAAAATAGAAAACTACGGTTTATGATCGCTCATCAAACGATATCTATCAGTTTCCGATAATCCTTTTAATTGACTTTTGTAAATATGTGTTAGGACAAGACAAATAAACTAAAAACAAAATTTTCATCTGAATAACAAAATAATCAATAAACCTGAACTCCATCTATAGCCAAAGTGCTATAAAACGCGATATCAACATGATCAGTGATCATGTTTTTAAAATTTTGGGCTCCTGCAGGATCAGAAGTTTTTTCAGCAGCCATATCGATAACTTTGTCTTTGTAAATGATTCCTAAAATAGAAACCACCAATTGAGCAGCAAAGATAATGCTTAAAGTGCATGAATAACAACTCAATTTTGTAGTTGAAGTTCGAGAATAACATCCCAAAATAGCGATCAAAACCTCAATTATTCCCAAAATCAAAAATATGATTTCAAATTCGCCCGCTCGTTTGGTTTCGGTCCAAATGTAGATACCTAAAACTGCTATTCCAATACCACAACCGAAAAGAAGAATGTTGGAAATATAGAAGAGACAAAAAACAAAATTTGCGCTAAATCTTGACATTTTGAAGGTTTTAAGAAATTTTGATTGTTTAACAAATATTACAAAATTTTCCAAGAATTGAAAATAAAAAAAAATTAAATTATATTCACAAAAAATAGGAAGTGCTACCCTAATTTATTTGAAAAGGTCCCTCCTGTTTGATGAGATGATTGGAGAACATTTATTTACAATTATTCAACATTGGATTAAATGAAATCCCGGTAGTTTTGGAGATTGATTTGTTTGTTTCACGGAGAATGTTTTGTTTTATCTGACTTATGACTTATGATAAATTGAACAGGAAGGTTTTAAAGAAGAGAAAATTTTTATTAAAGATAATTTTTCGAGTATTTAACATTTTAAATTTTTTTTTAGGCAATTAAAAGAGGACACACTCAAGATGTTATCCCATAATTTTAACACAAAATTTAATTAAATGAGATTTTAGAAAGCAAACTCTTATAAATTCTCTTTTGCAAAAAAAAATTAAAAACAATCCTTTGTTTAAGGATTCTATAAAAAAGCTTTTTTCAAATTTAAATATCTACAATTTGAAATACTTTTGAAATATTTTGAATCTTTGAAAACCCAACTCATGGCTTTTTTAAGAGTCCTCACTATTTTCATTTTGGCTATCGCTGCTCACTCAAAACTTCCTTCATATAACATAAATCCTCAGCAAATCACCATTTCAGGGCTATCTTCAGGAGGCTTTATGGCAGTTCAAATGCATTTCGCCTTTTCATCAATATTCAAAGGTGCTGCTATTTTCGCAGGAGGTCCATTTTATTGTGCTCAAAGCAGCATGATATCAGCTACAACAGCTTGTATGTCAAGTCCCAGCCTCATTCCACTTCAATCATTGATATCAAAGGTTCAACAATTATCAGATGCTGGAAGCATAGATTCCATTGATCATTTAAAGAACCAAAATGTATTTTTGTTCTCGGGGACAGCTGATACTGTAGTTTATCAAGGAGTTATGCAGGATTTGGCTGCAATGTATGAGAATTTTGGAGCCAAAACAACAAAGAAATTCGATTTGCCAGCACAACATTCATTCCCTACAGATAATTATGGGAATCAATGCAATTATCAAGGAGAACCATATATCAACAACTGTGGTTATAATGGAGCACATGAATTCTATAAAGTATTATATGGTTCTAGTCTTGTAGCTCCAATTCCAGAAATTGACGAAAATCTCCAGAATTTTGACCAAAGTGATTATTCTTCTTATACTTCCTCATTCCATAGTAAAGGTTATCTATATGTCCCTAAGAAATGTCAAGCTGGCAATAGTTGTGGATTACATGTTGCTCTCCATGGATGTCTTCAGACATTGGATGATATATCAGATGGTTATGTGAGACATGTTGGGATTAATGAGGTAGCTGAAGCCAATGATATCATTGTTTTATACCCACAAATAAAGAAGTCTATTTTATATCCAATGAATCCCAATGGATGCTGGGATTGGTGGGGGTATAGTGATGGATTCTTGAGTTCAGGAAATTATGTTACAAAGAAAGGTGTTCAAATGAGTGCATTAATTCAAATGATCAAGGATTTAGGAGTTAAGTCTGATCAAGAGTTATTTAATTATTAAAAGAAGCATTTAATTAAAAAACTGAAAATTCCAAAATTAAAAAAAAAAATAATTTCTTTTCTATTATCTCAAAATTAATAATTAATAAAAAAAAATAACAACCCTTTATTGAGAACTAATGCAAAAAACGATGGATCTTGAAGCTGTTCCTCTGACTTTCAATGAATGTTTGACTCATAAAAAACCTTTTATCTCCTTTTGCTTCACACACGACACTGCACTTTGCTCTCAATGTTCTTCTAATAATCATCAAGAATGCAAAACCATTGATTATGATTTAGAATTTCAGTTAATGTATTCAAATTTTTCCTTCGAAAAATTGTTTGAAGACTGTAAATCTTTTTGCAAACATGCAATTGAAACTCTGGACAAAATAAAACACATAATTACTTCCCTTAATAATGAACACAATACGATAAATAAAATCAAAGTTGCGGCATTTTTTGAGAAAACATTAGAATTAACGAATTTTGTGGAATTTTGCAAAGGAAAACTAATTGAGCCTGAGATTTTTCTCAAAGCAATGATTAGGAAATATCTAATACTATTCGAAGAAAAATATAACGAAATATTTAAACTCATGGGAGATTTGCAAAGGGAATTAAAATTGCTTGAAGCCAATTATCAAAATATCTTAAAACTATTGGAGAAGGGCCAGAATGCATCATCGAAAACGCTTTATGAACAGATGAGTGAAGTAAATATTTCAAGCAAAAAAATTGTTAAAAATGTGTCTTATGAGTTCAAATTAAAAAAAATTCCCATTGACAAAGCCTTGGATTTTCAAATAATTCAAATCATCATAAAGGACCACATTTTGGAAATAATGCAAAATTAAACTGTCGCTCACGCTAAAATAAAATTTGAATTAAGTGATTTTTGCCAAAAACAAAAATCCTTCCTTTTAATTAAAAATTTTCTAGAACTTTTTACCATTTTAGAAAAATATCAAATATTGATTTTTTTAAGTATTAATTATGAATTCATTAAAAATTTTTTTTTTTAAATATAATTTAAAATTTATGAAAATTTTGCAGCAAAAAATGTAGCAGAAAGGAA
>Ga0302186_10000944_pt1 | contig 25166 bp, 34 predicted proteins | sample II_Bog_E1_2_FD_198782 | JGI IMG/M metagenome (GOLD analysis project Ga0302186, IMG submission 198782) | Peat permafrost microbial communities from Stordalen Mire near Abisko, Sweden - II_Bog_E1_1 | ecosystem: Environmental > Terrestrial > Soil > Wetlands > Peat | place: Sweden: Abisko...
GTGTAGATAATCAGCTTTATTTTAAGCGATATTTTCGCTATAAGGGTGATCCTGTTCTTTATTACAAGATGAATAATTATAAGATCGAAAAGCCAAGTCGATCTTATGTTCAGACTATTGCCAAGGGCTATAAAGATTTTAGTCTACCTGAAAGGTTCCTATATGAAAGTGTAGGAAAGGCAATTCAGTTTGAAGAAGAATTCAAATACTTTGAACCAGAGGAAGAAACCTTTAAATGAAAACTTTTAGATACATTGATAATGACGCTCGTCGAAATATTACAGATGGACGAGAGCTTGATCATGTTCCACAACAAGGGGAAATAATTTCCCCTTTTAATACCCCTAACGGACGAGTAATTTGGGAAGTTGTCTATGTCGAGGATATTGACTTAGACTATACATTCGTATATGTTCGTCACAAAGGCTTTCAAAAAGAATGAATAATCTTCTTCCTTCTAAGCCTAAAGAATCAAAAAATAAAAAGACGTGGTATCTAACCGACGATCAAGTACGTGAAATTAATAGACAGATAGAAGAAAATGAGTCCCTTAAGAAAGAAAAGACTTCTAATGCTGGCAACCAAGCCAGCAAATCATAAAAGATTTTATTCCGAGTATTGCATTTTAATGCAAGAAGGTTTAGTATATTGGACGTTAGGAACAGCCTTTCTTTCCATAGCTGGTGAGAAAGAACTAGAATCCCTTATTATGGAGAAGAACAATGTCCGACAAGCAGAAAAAGTCCAAGCCACCATATGAAGGGCTCAAGAACGTCTCTGAGAGCTTTACCATGACCCTTTTAGAGGGAACCGAGGCTACCTTCGCCATTTTCGACGGAAGCCAGTCAGTGGCCCTTATAACGGTCGTAGATAAGTCCCGCAAATATAAGATCACAATGATGGAGATTGAGTGATGGAAACCGGATTTACAGCCAAGGCTCGTTTTGTAGCATTCTCCCTTCATGAAGGCAAGATGTATGGACGTTTTCCATATTGCTTTCATCTTGCAGATGTGGTAAAAAACCTCGTCAAGTTTAATTACGACGACGAAGATATGATTGCTGCCGGTTATCTTCATGACGTGATCGAGGATTGTGGACAGTCCGAAGATGGTTTGTCTGACTTATTCAATCCAAAGGTTGCCAAACTCGTTGCGGCTGTATCAGGAAAGGGTGTAAACCGTAAGGAAAAGAAAGCCGACATGATTGCCAAGCTTCAGGCTTATCCAAAGGCAGTCCCTTTGAAGATGGCCGACCGTATGGCTAATATTCAAAATTGCAAAGAATTTAACCCTCGTATGTTGGATATGTATCGAAAAGAAATGTTTGACTATCAACAGCTTTTCAGCAATACTAATTACAACATGTGGATCGCAATGGAGAATTTACTATGAATAAATTTTTTAAAGCATTTTTTGAATGGGAAAATGTAAGACCAGCTTTAAACTGGATGGCTATACCCTTGCTTATATGGGTGGAACGATTAGTGGTGATAACCCTACATTCACTACATTTTGGTTCATTGGAGTGTCTGTGTTAGCTGTAGCCTGTTATTTGGATAAACTATGACATTATCAGTTACAGGGCTATCATTCGCAGGCGGATGTCTTTTTATGAATGCAAATCCTTGGATTTGCGGAATAGGATTTTTTATGTTTCTCGGAGCAGAACTTATAGCAGAACTTATAGCAGAACTTATAGCAGAACTTAATTAGAAAATTGATTATAACGCTTATGTTTACGATCAGACCATATGTAAACAAATCCATATTTTTCTTTTTTAATTTTAGACAAAATAATACTCCTGTAAATTTTGAATTATACAGGAGTATTTATTGTTTGTAAAGTAAATTTTATGTGGATTACAAACTTTTTATTAAGTAATCCACATAAAAAGTTTGTATTTTACATAAGATTTTGTATGATAGTACGGTTGTAGAATACGTTAGAATCCTGTAGGATAGCACCCTGACCGACTGTTAGACCCTGTGCGAATGGGTTAGCCACAATACCATAACGAGTCTTGAATCCAATCTTAGGCTGCATTGTGTTAGGATCAATTGCCTTCAATAGCTGCAATGGAATATAAGGACAGTAGAAGATACCAGCATCGAATGCAGATGTACCCTTATAACCTACTACAAGATAATCACCAGTTGCATATGGGTCAATATAAACCTTGTAACGACCGTTTAGAATACCGGCAAATGTATTACCAGTGTCGTCGATCTGTAGATCATTACCGTCTAGACGTGGTGTGAACTGTAGAACGCCAGCAGCTACTAGAGCAGATGCAACGTTAGAAGAACACAATACGATATTACCCTTACCACGACGAGTATTCTTTGCGATAGCGTTAGCTTCAAGGTCGATACGGAATAGAAGACCCTTAAACTTTTCAACTAACCAACGACCGTCTGAGTCTGCGTCAAGGTCGAACTGACCAACAGTTGTAGTACCAGACTGACAACCTACCTTAGCAGTAACAACGATTGTACGAATAACTTCACGATTAATTTCTGCAAGAATTTCTGTAGAAAGAATATTTGTCAATTCTGCTTCAGCGTCAAGACCGTGGATTGCCTTCAAGTCCTGTGCGATTTCGATTGAGTATTCTGCCTTCAAAGCACGTTCTTTAGCAGTAACAGTTGTCTTTTCAATGCTTAGAGCCATTTCAGGGAATACTGAGTTACCGTATCCAAGACCTTCAGCACCGGCTATTGTCATACCACCAGCAAAGTTATATGTGCTATTACCAGCGTTGTTAGAAATACCGGGAAGACCACCCAAGTTACCATTAGCACCACCGGGAACTGTGTTATTTGCATAACCACCAGAAATGGTAGAACCTGTACCGTTTGAAGTCATGTTAGCACCGGGCCAACTTGAGAATCCAGTATTAACTTCATTATAGAAGTTTTCATTACCTGTCATGTTGCCGTAACGGCTACGTAGAGCGAAAATCAATCCAGTTGGACCAGTCATAGGCTGGACACCGCAAAGATCATATGCTACAAGATTAGGTAGAGTACGTCTTACGAGAGAAATCAAAATAGGATCGAAAGTATCAATATTACCTGAACCAGATGTTGATGATGAAGTACCCATGTTGTTTGTTGGGAATTCTTCGGTCAATAGACCGTATTCAGCCTTAATTCGTTTTGCTTCAGCAAATACGCCATTGTCTAAGCTGTTCTGCAACACCTGAGCCATAACACCATCCTTAGTTGTATCAGGACGATTAACTAAAGGTGATTCTAGAACTGGCTTCCAGTTTTCGATTAATTGCTTTCTTGAAGTTACCATGTTTTTATTTCTCCTTGTTATTCTTTATTTTTATTTATAAAATATTAAAGTTTAGCGTTTTTAAGTACTTCGGCCATTCTGTTGATTCTTACATCTTCAGAATTTGTAGTCTTTGTTGGTGTTTCTGATACAAGAGATTCTGAAACAATATTTGAATCATTATTCTTTTCTCTGACAAAACCTTCCTTGACAATTGCTAATTTTTCTTTGAAGGATTCTTCAGTTTCGAATTCAATTGTTTCAGAAAGTTTCTTCAACTTATCCTTCTGAGGAAGGGTTAAGCCTTCAGAAAATGTATTAATAATTTCGTTCTTCTTAAATGTTTTAATCAACTTTTGTGTTTCGATATCTTCGTTAATTTTCTTGTTAAGAGTTGCGTTTAATTCTTCATTTTCCTTGACAAGCTTTTCAATTACGCTTACCTTTTCTTCAGGAACATCAATATAATTTTCTACGAATAGACCATGAAGTTTTTCTAGAAATTCTGAAACAAGTTCGTTACGAAGTGAAGATTCGATAGCTACTTCATTTTCCTTAACCCATTCTGATGCAACGTGAGTGACATATGTGTCAATCTGTTCGATCAAACTTTCTGTAAGTGAAGTAATTGTTTCGTCTAACTTTGTTTCATATGTTTCTTGAAGTTTAACAGCTTCTTCTGTAACACGAGAAATAACAGCAGTTTCGAAAAGTGTTGTCATCTTCTTCTTTGCATCTTCTGTTAATGTTGATTCTGCAAAGATGGCGTCCTGTTCGTTCTTTTGTAGCTTAGGAATAACTGATTCCATAGCTGCGGATGGATGCATCTGAATTGAGGCTGCATTCTTGGCTGCATTGTCACCAATGCCTGCACGAGCGGCTTCACCGCCTACTAATGCCTGTTGATCGTTGAAATACTTTGTAAGGGTCTGTGTGTCTACGTCTGCAAGACCACCTAGAATAGCTCTAATCATGTCTAGACGAGTCTTTGGATTACCATCACCTTCTGATCCGGGTGCAACATCTGCACTTCCATGTGCTTTAATTGTGCCTTGAGCGGGACTTTCATCTTCATCTAACTCAACTTCTTCAAGAACATATTCTTCACCAGCAATAAGTGCGTCGAAGTCTTCTGTTGTTAAAGTTTCGTTTTCATTGTTTTCCCATTCAATAGTAACAATATTGTCATCAACTGGTTTTACGATGCCAGTTTGATTATCATTCTTGTTTACAATAACTAAAGCTGTTTTCTTACTCATTATGTTCTCCTAAATGTTTTCTAATTTTATTTATTATTTAAACGTTTTTTCTTAATTCAGATAAGAAATTGTTGAAAATATTCACTTTTACTTCTTCAATTTGTTGCAAAGTCATCTTGTGAAGTTTTTTCTTTACGTTTGAAATATGTTCTGGAATCCATGCTCCATTACTTTCGTCATAGAAATACTCTACGTTTTCAAGAATACCTTTAACGAATGCTCCATGTGCTGAAGGATCGGATACAAGGTCGCCAGCAGTAATAAGCTTATAGCCGGGTTGAACTTCCATGATTCCGCCTTCTGCCAAGGCTTTTAAATTACCCATTCCTCTAGAAGATACACCTACTGATCCGCCAGATTCAATAAGACCCTTGACAAGATTACCATTAGCGTTATCCACCACAATAGCTTTACCGTACCAGTTAGAGCCTTCCTTCCACATATCGACTAATCTATGTGAGGTATTCTTTAAAGAAACGACTGGACCTTCTGGATGATCAATTTCACCCCATGCTGATCCGCCCTTGACTTTTTCATCAATATATTGCTTAACTGAATGATCATGATGTTCTGAACGATAAATTCTCTTGTTTTTATTAGGTGAGTCGAATTCAAGAAATTTACTTTCAAGATATAATTTTTTGTTAGCACCTTCACCTTCAAAAAGTGTCTTGACAGGATCATGATTTTGTAGTTCTATTAACAGTTTCATTTATTTAGCCTTTTTCTTTGAAGACTTTTTTTCTTGAGTATTTTCTTTTTCAAGATGTTGTAATTCATGTTCTAAATGTTCGATATCTTTAATGTATCTATTAAGTTTATCTTTGTTAGATTCTTTGACCACAGCAAATTTATTCTTTGCTATTTTGGTAGCTGCACGATTAATAAAATTAGAAATTGCTTTATTATTAGTCGGAGAATTGAAATCTGTGTCTACCCACTTGCCATCTTTGTCAAAGATTCTTCTAATAGTTTTCTTTTTGTGAGCATTACTATATCTGTCAGATAATGATACACTTTCAGAAGTCTGACTTCCTTCGACTCTCTTATCGTAATCAGCTACAGATTCGTCTTCATTACGGCCAAATCTATTTTGTTTACGAGCAAATTCTTTTACTTTTTTTGCAACGTCAAAGACACCATTATTTGGGTCAAGAAATTTGTCAGAAACAGAAGAAATTCTTTGTAATTTAACAAAATTTTGTTCTCCTTCTGGCTTAGGGGCCATCATAAAGAGTTGTTTTTCTTTTTTAGCTTCTACTATTTCTACAAAGCTCTTTGACATTATTGAATTCCAGTATTGTCTTTTGGATGAATTGTTGCATGAATTGCGTTAGACTTACTACCAGCACCAACTTTCATGCCATCAGCAGATTTCTTTTTCATAGGAATTCCTACTCGATTAATCTGGTCTGGATCGCTCTGGACGTTATTAGTTTTGCCACCGGCACCGACAGGTGAAGAAAGATTTCTTTCGAATAATTTCTGTCTTACTTCTTCTCTTTTTTCGGAGATAAGATCAAAACAAGCTTCTTTGACTAGAATATTAAATTCTTCAGAAATAATTAAAGGTTTCTTATCGAGAATAGCTTCAAAAAGTTTCTTATACTTATTTTCTTCTACTGTTGTAAATTCTACATCTTCTCTTAGACCTTTTCTTGATTCTAGAGCAGACTTCATTTCATCGTAATACTTTTCTTCCCAATGATTGGCAGCTTGCTTTCTTTGAGCAGGATCAAAAGCCTTATGCCAAGGTTGATTCTTATCACCATAAGCTGAATGATAAGCCTTAGCAGCATTGTCGGCATGATAGCTCCAAAGCTGACGAGCAGCATCTTTCTTATAATCTTTCTTTTCCATCTTCTTAACTAGATTATTAAGAATAGGTCTTTTTGATCTATCTTCCAAATCTCTATCATTATCAGCAAAAAGAATTAAATCTTTTACGTCGTGAGGGATTTGATTCCAATTTTCTTTTACAGTCATTTTTTTCTCCTAGTAAATTCTTATTTTTATTTATTATTTTTAAGTATTACGTATGCTTTGAAATTACTTGTGCTGCTTTTCTAAGGTCTTTTTCATCTTTAGGACTTTTCTTCTTGACATTAGTAAGAGCCTGTACAATGTGTTTAGCACCATCTACTTTATCTTCAGGATCGCCTTTATTATTTGCCTGACTACTGTCGTCTTCTGATCCATCATCCTCACTTCCGCCCTCTGGTTCGGGAGGATTGTATAATGGGTCTTGCATTTCTTCCATAATTTCTTGTGTCATCTGAACAATATCTTCATCAGTTTGCTGGAAGATATTCTTTCTTACCCATTTATGTGAGAAATATTTACCTATAATTTGTGACTGTTCTAATAGCATGAATGTGTTAAGTCTTGCAGTAAGAACTTGCTGATCGACCAATTCATCCCAATGTGTATCTCTGGCGAAATGATACTTGATTAGCTTTTCGATTAACTTAAATTCTTCAATAGACATTAGTCCTTTTAAAACTATATGTCTTTCGAGAGCCTTGGTAAATAAGAGTGTAAATTGCTGTCTTAAACGAACAATGAATTTATTAAATTTAACTTCGGCTCTTGAGATTTCTTGAGTGTTGTCACTAAAAGGAGAGTCTGAAAGAAGACGGTCTACAGGTACGTTTAGAGCGTTATACAGCTTCTTTTGGAAATAAACCACGTCATCCATCTGACCAAGATTTTGACCGCCCTGTAGCACGTCTACGGTCGTTCCACGTCCATCGGCCCACTTAGGAATCCAAAAGTCTTCGGTCATGGTCATCATTTTTCGGTCGTCGCGGACTTGACCAGTTGTGGCGTCATAAATCAAGCGATTTTTTTGGAGATTCATAACAGACTGAAGGTATTGCTGAGCCTTTAAAGGAGGAAGCGTTCCAACATCAACATTCCAAACACGTCTTTCTGAAGAACGAGAAAGACGATATATAATTAAAGAATCTTCTAATGTTCTTAGTTCGTTTGTAGGCTTAATAGCCTTATGAAGATATGAAAGTCCGATTGCACCATTTTCATCTGTTAAACCTGACGGAACATGAATTACAGAATCTTTAGAGATTCGAATTCCACCTGAAAGATCACCATTCATTCCATATGGAGCTTTGGTAATAGATGTAAATCCTTTTTCATTATAAAGATAAAATTCATTTTTTGTAATTTGAACTTCAGCGGCCTGATTTGAAATTCCTACAGGAAGTTTTTGATTTTGTACTTCTTTAATTTCTCTTAACTTACGAGGATCGACATATCTTAATTCTTTAATACCTTCTTGCGGAGCTTTAGGATCGATTACAGCGTGATAATAGATTCGACCGTCAATATACCATCTTTTAAAAATGTCGTATGCACTAGCATTGAAATCAAAGAGTGTAAGAACTTCATCAAATTGTTCTTTGATAATAAGCTTACTATTTTCTTCTAATGGTACATTATCAAGATCTATTTTTACAACATATTCTTCATCAGTAGTAATGGCCTGATTAACAATTTCTGCAATGGCAGCATCTACTTCAGGCTGACCAGAAATTTCTCTATATTTTGTAATGAATTCTGCTTCGGTCTTGATATTACCATTCATATCGACAAATGAGCCAGAAGCAAATGGTGTAGAATATATTACTGCGGCTGTAGAATCACTGTCTCTATCAACGAAAGAAATAGCATCATTGGCTACTTTATCTTGCTTTATATAATCTGGTGTGATACGATTAAACTCGAATCCGAACAATCTAATTGTCTTAATCCTTTTTTTCAAAGGTAAATCCTAATTCTTTATAGGATTTACCAATATCGGTTTTTAAAAAATATTTCAAATTATTACCATTTCTAATTTTTTTATTAGAATTTAAACATGCAATTCTTACTACGTCTTTAGAAATAATAATATCTTTTGGTTTATTTATAATTTTAAACTCAAACTCGAATAAAAAAAGGAGCCGAAGCTCCTTTAAAGTTTGTTAGTATTTTATTGTTCTTATTATTATACTGAGTAAACTGGAAGACCTGAAATCTGATTTCCTGAAGAAAGCTTGCAATTGTCGAAAGCGAAATCTACGTCGAATTCAGAAATAGCATTAGTCTGATTCCATGATAGACTAATAGGACCGACGCTTGATGGCCAAATACCAGTCAATGTATACTGAGCCAATACTGAATCATCCTGACCAAGATGATAAATGTCCATAGTTGCCTTATAATTTGTATATGATGCTGTTGGGTCCATAACGTTTTGATCTAACGCATCAATACCATTGCTCCAAGCTTCAAACATTGTTCTTGTAATATAGTCTTGATCTAGGATAACAGTTGTTTTCCAATTATTCCAAACGCGATCACCAGAGAACTTAAGAACACGGCCCATGTAGCCAACACTTACTACACCAACATCAAATGATGGAATAGAAGCTGCACGACATGTATATGTGAACTTTTCTGATGCTCCGGTATAACCGGAAACAACATTAGGTAGTGTGAGATTACACATAAAACGGCTTGGTCTAGCACCGTTATACTGTAATCCCTGTTGTAGGAAGTTGTCAATTGTTGCAAATGCCATTTGTTTTTCTCCTTAGTTTTTTATATTTATTAGATTGTTACTGTAGAGAATGCAACGCCATCTGGTACAGCATAATATGTAATATTGATGAAGTTGATTGAACGAGCAGGCTTAATCAATACAGCACATAGGAACTGATCGGCATCTACGACTTGAGCAGTATTATTTGTAGCATTACAAATTACTTGGAAGTCTGTAATACCGCGTGTAGCCTGTACAGCCTTAAGTAATGGTGTAACGATGTTAATAAACTGATTCTGAGTGAATACGTCGTTAATTTCGAACAATGTATACTGAGCAGCAATCTTAATTGACTTTTCAATATACAAGAACATTCTTCTAACGTTAATTCTGTCGAATGCAGATGGTTCTTGAGTGAATGTCTTATCACCGTATAGGTAGGTTCCCTGACCGGGGAATGTAACTACAGGGTTGATAGCATAAGGATAGATGTAGTCACGATCACCTTGACTGGGATTCCATGCTAGTCTTGTAACATTCTGAATTTGACCACGATTGAAACCAGCAGGAGAGAACCAAGGATATGATACTGTGTCTGTGTATACACAAAGACCGGCGATATCACCATTCAAAGGAACCCAACGGTATACGTTGTTATACTGGTCATACTGATACTTATAGTTACAGTCCATAAATGCACGGTTAGATGCACTTAGTAATGAAGCCCAATTTACCAAGTCTGTTGGAATATCGTTACCAAGATTGTTATTTACAACAATTGACTTGTCTGGTGAGAAGAATACTACGCAATCTTTTCTGTTTTCAGCGATGTTGTTAATCAACCAATCTGCTAAACCAAAGTTATTATATGTAGTATTAGTTACACCAGCAGTACCAGTTGAACCAATAGCCTTACCAGCGATAGCAAGATTAATGTTGATCAAATCTTTATTCTGAAATAGCTGCCATCCATTGATCAATGTTGACATTGGAGCATTACCTTCAGAGTCACCGTCACTACCATACTTGAAGCTCATAATATAAGGTGGAGACAATGGTGATGGCTGTGTTAGATTTGCAGCAGTATTTGAAATAAATTCAGTCAAGTCATTAAAGATGTAAATATACTCAGAACCCTGATTAATTACTGTCTGGTAGTAATTTGAATTATTCTGAGAATCTACTGAGTCAGTAGCACGGCTCAATCCTGTCCATACTTCCAATACGTTATTAGGTGTTCCTGTGAAATAACCTAGATTATCAACAACAACAATATTCATAGCATCTTTTACGGTAGGAGCAGCAGAATTTGCTTGATATGGTGTGATAAATGAGTTATTAGGAGCAGGAGCAATCTTATAGAATTCCCAATATCTTTCAAGTGTGTTTGATGAATAGTTTGAACCACCCTGATATGGTGTGGTAAAACCAGCATATATAATAGTAGCACTTGAGTTAGTTGCTGCATAACTAATATTATTAATCTGTAGAGTCTGAAATGGATTCAATCTATTACCAGTACCTACTTTGATATAGTCACCGACAGCAAATGTGCTTGTTACTAATGAAGTACCAAAAGTATTACCTAAAGCGATATTTGAACCGTTAGAAGCTGTAAATACGAATGTACCGTACTTATTTGAGTTTGTCTTGATTGAGAATGTACCGTTATATGAATTGCCAGCAGAATTACCAGTAGTAATTGTTCCGCTTAGTGCAACACCAGCGTTATGATACTGAATAGGATCAACACAAACACCAATTCTCAATGAGTTACCAAGAGCACCGGGATACTTAGCAGCAGCGAATAGACCGCTTGCTGTTGCAGGGCCACCAGATTCTGTCCAATTTTGGAAAGTTGTTGAATTGTATGTAGCATTTGTTACTAGAAGGGCCTGATTTGCGTTGAAAGTCCAAGGAACTTCAGCAGCAACGGCTGTAATAGCAGCATTAGGCATAGTGTTTACTGTACTGTTAACAGCTACAGCACCAAAAAGTGATGTACGAACAACGAATAGCTGATCGCCATAATCCAAGAAGTTCTTTGCAGAAAACCATGTTTCATAGTTATTTGCGTTAGGCTTTCCAAAGATTTGTACTAGCTGATTTTCTGAGGTTACTAATGTAGGAACGAATAGTGGACCCCATGTGAAAATACCAGCGATAGCACCAACTGTAGTTGCTACTGAGGGTGCTACTACTGATAAATCTACTTCGTTTGAGTAGACGCCGGGTGAAACTGAATTGAATGCCATTTTAACTCCTTAATTATATTATTCTTTATTTTTATTTATAAATTAACACTTTTTAGAAAGTCATGCTTATTGAAACGTTAGCGGTTCCAGTAGAAGTGAATATATATACATTTGCTGATGTATATAATGTTAACGGAGGATCAGTTGCTCTAATAGACGCACTATTAGATACTGTTCCTGTATTCACTCCATTATAGTAGACAGTATTGGCACCTAAATTTGTAATATTTAGTTTTACGTCTCCACGAGGTTCCTGTGATGGATCAATAAGTTGTAGAGTTGTATTGGCAATAAGTTGTGCAGTTAATATATTATGAGCAGCCATAAGAATTCCTTTTTTCTTTTATTTATTATTTTAAAAATTTGGAACAATAGTTGCTTTTTGTCTAGGGTTAAAGATATTCCATTCCATATGGATATTCCTTGTGGTAGGATAGAATTCATACTCTACTTCTGGAATTATCGGTTCCATATATCCGAAAGGAAGTAATTCTTGTTTAATTTCTTCAAGTGTTTTTTCTCTTAATTCACCTATAGTATTAATTTCAGTTAAATCTTTAAAGAATGTAGTATTAGATAGCCAAGCGAATAGAACAAGTCCCATAGCAAGATCATCAAACTTATTTTTTTCTGCTTTATATGTATTGTTTACTTTAGAAAATGTTAATAATTCATTAACTGTGTTTAAATCAGGAATTAGAATTTTCTTTTGTTCGACGAGTAACTTCAATAGAAGACAGCCAGAAAGTTTTACACCGGGACTTGTACGAATTCCTTTATCGGCTTTCTTGGCAGAAAATACAATTCTCTTACCGGCCTTACCAGCAGCCTCGGTACATAATACGTTTTCGTATTCTAGATCATATATAAGAATATCTCCTATTTGTTCACCAATATCATTAATTTCTACAAGAACGACAGCATCATTATAATGTTGAGCTATTCTATGTATAATATCAGCATAGTCTCTAGGTGCTATTTTATTATTTCGATAAGTACAAACTTGTTTGTAAGGCATTTCAGTTATATCGAAAATAGAAAACGCTGAGTAATCTAAGTCTTTTCCTCTTGACACGTCAGCTACAAGAGTGTACTTATGAGCAGGATGTGTTACTTCCTTGTTTGATGTTACCCATTCTTTAACTTCTTTTACTGGATATTCATACATACTTAAATGTCCATCTTTAAATTTAGGTTCTTGAGTATTGTCTTTTAAATAGTTAAGAGCCCAACCAGCAATAAGTGTTCCTGAGCTACCTTCGAAGGCACAGTCATATTCTTGTGCAAATCTTTGAATATTGTTATTCATAGAAGCTAATTCTTTAATTTTCCATGCTTCGTCACGACCGGGAACACGCCACCAAGGCACAAAAAATCCTTTAAATCCATTTGTGTTTTCTTTTAATGTAGAACCCATGTAAAACTCGTAAAAGTGATTCAAACCTTTAGGAGTTGAAGCCATGATAATTTTACCATCAGGATCAGCAGAAATAATAGGATAAACGGCACTATAGAATTCTTCCCAATTATCTACGTGAGCCGCTTCGTCTATGATTAGAATATTAGCAGAGAAACCACGCATTGAGTCGGAAGAAGTAGAAGAAGCAAGAACACGAGAATTATTTTCAAGAATTATACTTGACTTATTAAATTCTATTACAGACTGTTGTAACCATTTAGGAAGATTCTTATAGGATTCTTGAACCTTATAAAGAATTTCATTTGCAGTACTTTCTTTATTGGCTACTATACCTACAAGTTTATAGTCATGAAAGATAATATACCAGCATACGAATGCTCTGATAGCTTCTGTGTTATGAGTAGGAATTAAAGAGTTGCCACACAAAAACAAGTGAGAAGGATTATCAACCTGAATACATTTAACAGGAACAGTATCAGTTTCTTCCATACTTTTAATATAAAAGAAGTTATTTTTCAGATGGTCTGATATAAATCTTTCTTTTTGAACATCTAACTTTCTTTTCAATCTGAAAAAATCATATTTTCTGTTACAAAAGGCCACAGTGTAATAAGTTTCATTGTTTATTATTTTACTTCTAAGTGTAGATTTAACTCCGAGACTAGATAGTATAAATCTAAATTGTTCAATAATATGAATATTCTTCTGATAAAATTCACAAGAACCTTTATTGCTTACTGAACCATCTGTATCCATTAGTCCCTGAATTAAAGCTAATCTATTCTCTATACTATTGAATATATAATCTTTAGGAATACGTTTATTACTCAAAAGGTTTAATTCTCTTAGTTTGAAAATTAAATTTCGTATTTTAACAGTTTTTACATCTGGTCGTCTATTATCTTCTTTAATTTTTTCTACATCTATATAATTTTCATAGAAATTTAAATCATCTACATGACACGTTATATAGCCTAACTTACTAGTTCCGTCTCCAAGCCATAAACCTAAGAGATAAGGATCAATAAGAAGGGAAGTTTCGTCAAATTGTAATGGTTCTGCAATTTTTATTCTAACACTTTGATCTTGTTTAATTCTTCTATCAAAATAATCTTTTAATTTTGTACTTGTAAAATTCTTATTCTGACCTTTATGATCTATGGTCCAAACATGATCAGCATCACAAATAATTTCTTCTCCATGAGAGAATTTAATTTTATAACATTTATGATTATACATAGTTTCAGTTTCAAATATTACTTTTGTTTTTTTACCATCAACAGAATAAATTTCATCACCAATATGTACATCTTTGAATTTTTTTAAACCTTCAGTGGTAAGAATAGGAGTATTAAGATCAAGTGCCTTACCAGACTGTCTACTTTGTACCATTAGAGTATGATTATTTTCGACCATAGAACGAATGACGTCAATTTGGTAGTCTCTAAGTTGCATTGATATAAGTTTACCACCAGAAACAATCTTGAAGTAATTTTTAATGAAATAAAAAATGTCGTCTCTACATTTAATAAATTCGGCTATATTTTCTTCTGACCATTCGAGTTGTTCGCCTTTTCTTTTAAGAGCAGAATTACCTCTGAATCCAGATGTTAGATTAAATGCCATTATCGATCTATCGCAATACTTTTATTTGAATGAGGAATTATTTCAACATGATGTAAAGTAAATTTTTTTTTGATCCCTGTTCTATGACCAGTATAATCATGCTCATGAGCTTCGATAGGTTCGCTTCCATTATACTTGAATGAAGTTTTTGGAGGTAGAGCCATTTCTCTTTCGGTAGACCAACTATTAAGGTGAGGATGACTCAAGTAAAGCGCCTTTTGGCCTTTAGGCATGTGTACAGCAAGGATATCCTGACCTCTGGCAAAATGTGTGGCTCGATTTGGATCGAGGGTTGTTGATGTTATTCCGTCATTATGGAATACGTCACCTCTTTTCAGTTTTCTTAAATTTTCAGCATGAACGTCGTGAATGCCTCTATAACCCCAAGTTGAATTAGGTAAAGAATGTCCTTCGATTGCTTTTGTTAAATTTTCGGCATGAACCTTGGCGTGCGGAGAATTTGCATTATTTCTTAAGAATCCATTGATTTCTTTGTAACCCGGATTGCTATTTTGTGTATATCGAGATATACTTTTTAACATGCCGCTGTCAATATGAGACGTATCGCCAGTTAAATGTTGCTGAGCAACATCATGAAGATGATGATAATCGACTGGTTCTTTACCTTTTAAATCAGATTTGAATTGATCTGGACTTATTCCGTGTTCTTCACCGGATGGTTTTAATATTTCTCTTAATAACTTAGCCATGTACGATTCCTTTTATTTTATTTATTTTACGATGTCCATATGATGAAAATGAAAGAATGATTGTTTATTTTGAGATTTATTAATAAAATAATTATATCTTGTTTGTTGTTCTCCTGCATACGTGGTCGTACCTCTATGTCGTAACATAGTACCACGAGGAAGAATGAATTCTTTTTCAGAACCATATTTTGCAATATGAGCAGCATAAGCACCCGGATGACCTTCAGGTACACGAATATGTAATGTGTTAGTATGTTCTTCGAAATCACCATTAGGTAATGTTTGTTCGTGTCTTTTATTAAAAGAAGCGGCAGCAGTATTTCTTTGTAATGAGGTAGACATATAAGCCGGATGATAGTAATTTTTATTCAATTCTGGTTTAAAATTATGTTGAATTCCCGAATAGACGCTAAATGCCGTAGGAGTTTTATGCAGTTTCAATGCAGAATCAAGATGTTTCATAGTATGATGAAATTGATGATCAGACAAATGTATATTATCATAGTTAGAAACTTCACCATTGTTTAAATGGTGTTGCCATAAACTACCATTTATACTATGAAAATCACTTCCAGTATAGCTGTAAATAGAATTATAATGATCATTATCTTTAAATTCATAATGTTGTGATAATCTATGATGTAACATATGAATATTATCATGATGACTGTCTCTCTGTGGATTGACAACATGAGGATAGTTATCGTATGGTTTAACAATTTCTCTTAATAATTTCATTTGACTATATCCATATGATGAATGTGATAATATGCTTCCCTATCTCCCAATGATTTAGCTTTCTTCAGATAAGTATGTGTAAATTTATGTTTAAGATTTGTCCCGCGAGGAAGAATAAATTCTTTTTCTTTCTGGTTCTCGCTAATCCCATCCACAAAAGCACCCGGATGTCCTTTAGGAACATGAATATGTAACATATGATGATGAAATTCTAAACTATCATCGTTTTCAATCTCATTAGATTTTATAAATCTATGTGCTACACTTCTACTTAAAGAAGTAGACATGAAACCCGGATGATGATATATTTTATTTTCTTCTGGATTGAAGTGCTGATTAATTCCTGAATAAACACTAAATGCGTGTGGTGTTTTATTAACTTGCATAGCTTCATCCATATGTTTAATGTCTTCATCAGTATGTGAATCACTACTATGTACTGATGAAGGGTTTTTATGTTTATCCCAAAGATTACCATTAATATGTTTAAATTCATTTCCGGTATATCGTTTTAAAACATCTAAATGTTCTGGTTTAGTAAAATTGTATTGATCTACTAAATTTTTTGATAAAGCATTAATTTTACCTTTATTTAATATTTTGTCATTTGAATTATAATGTTTTTTAATTAAATTATTATAATCATTATGATCCAGTGTTTTTTCAACAAGTTCTCGAAAGCCTATCATTTGACTATATCCATATGATGAACGTGATAGTAAGCATCCTTTTCTTCTGGACTATTACCTTTTTTTAAATATGTGTGAGTATGCTTATGTCTCAAGTTTGTACCACGAGGAAGAATGAATTCTTTTTCACCGGGAGATACACTTTCTAAGAAAGCACCCGGATGATCCTTTGGCACATGAATATGTAACATATGATGATGAAATTCTGCACCAGTATCTTTATGAATAACGTTTGGTTTTTCGAAGAATTTTGCTGTACCTCGACTTAAAGAAGTAGATAAGAAAGAAGGATGATGATATACTTTGTTTTCTTCTGGATTAAAATTGTGTCTTATAGAAGAATACACACTAAAAGATTTAGGAGTCTTATGAACATTCATAGCCTCATCTATATTTTTAATATGATGCTCGGCATTTGTTCTATCTGTAGCAGTAAGAAGATTTTCTGATTTGTTGTGGACATTCCATAAATGTCCATTTATTATTCTATATTCTTTTCCAGAATATTTATCTAAAGAATGATGATGTTTTTCATTATTATAAGTATAATGATTTGTCAATTCATCATTTAATTTATTAACTTGATTATAGTGATTAGTCAAGGATTCATAATCTTTTTTATTACGTACTCTTTCTAGAAGTTGTCGGAAGCCTATCATTTATCATCTTCCTTTTTCTTCAACAACTTAGAAATTTCATAGGTGCTGGCGACGTGCAGATGATTATGAGTTTCGATCTTTTCGGCTTTGCTTCCTGCCTTGATTTCTTCAACTTGCTTATGTAGTCTCAATAATGTAGAAGATACTTCAGATACGTTCTTGATAAGGCTAGAGAGAGCAGCATAGTGTTCTGGACTCTGAGACATGGCAGCATATTGTCCTAGATCGTTTACAGCGGTAGCACCGACCTTTACAATGTTCTGAAGGTTCTTACGTGATTCTTCAAAGTCTGCAAGCACTTTGTCTTTGACTTCTTCGGCTACTTCATTATTAAGTGTAGCCTCGATGACTTGATTATTTGAATCTTCTTCGACTTCAAACGGAACTATATTGAATTTTAAATCTAAATTATTCATTAACTTGCTTCCTCTATATTAATAATTTCACTCCAATCCTGAAAATAGATATCTGCTGTATTTGCAGCAGTATTCGGAGATATTGAAATATACCCTGCATTACCTGAACCATCAAGATAAGTTGTATTACTTATTGGTGTATTTATGTTTATTACTTGTAAACCGTATTCATTTACTATAGTAGTATAAGGTTCGTCAAAACTTCCAAAATATACAGAAGTATTTGCAAAATCTGTTATTAGTGTACTGCTTCTAATTGGACCAAACAATGAACCTTTTACAGTAAAATTTAATGTCCATATTAATACAGAGTTGTCAGCAAAGTTTGTCGTATCCGTATTTTCATGACTAATCATCTTCATTATTACTGGAATATCAAAAGACTGATGATTCGGAATCATATTGGCTCGAACAGTAAATTCAGGTGTAAAGAAAGGGAGAATTTGTTCAATAATCTTTGTACCATCTTCTGCATTCTTAATGTATACATATAAAGAAAAATGAAAATCATAGGGAACTTCTTCAAAAGTAAATTTTGGAGAATTAGGTGCAGCAGAATTAGGATAAAATATTTTATTTGTAGTTTTTTGTTTTCTTTCAGGTGCATATGTAATGCCATCGAGATAGAAAGACATACGAGGTAAGATGATTGCAGACTGCTTGTCAATAGCAGGGTCTTGCTTCATTCTAATCATCATTTTTTCTTTTTGTGCATAAGAAATAGGTACATTAATTATTTGTGTAATGTTGCCTTGCTTATCAGTACGATTAATGATAATGTTATTGAACATACTCCCAAATAGGGAAATATACTTTCTTATTGAGCCAAAATAGAAATAGTCGTTGCTTAACATATGGATTCCTTTTTGTTATTTAATTAAATCCATGTGATGTACATGATGGTGCATATGATCATCTTCTTTTGTTTCTGTTCTGATATGTTTTAAATTCGTTCCACGAGGAAGAATGAATTCCTTGGCTCGATCATCTATGTTATGTTTGTCTGGCACGTAAACGCCTTTAGAGCCCTTTGGAACAGCTATCTTATAAACGTGCTGGTGAGCTATCCCTTTGTCGTCCTTGACCACGTTACGAGTCGCATACTGGCCTGTAGCCACGTTCTTTTGAATAGACGTAGACATGAAAGCCGGATGATGCATAACACCCTGATCATTCTTTAAGGCTCTAGGATCATGACGTGACTTGCTCCATACCGTCATGGCTTCAGGAGTTGAATGAGAATTGATTGTGTTGTCAAGTTGATTTACTTTAACATCTAATTCTGGTTTTTCTAAAGACGGATTCTTATGTTTTTCCCATAGATAAGAATTAATGTTACCTGAAGAAGCTGTATAATCCTTTAGACCACCACCATTGATCTTACCATAATGCTTTTCAAGACGACCACCAAGAGCCTTTTCAGATTCTTTTCTGGCATTTTGTTCTTTGATAGCGTCTGCTACAGACTGTTCTTCATTTATTTGTTTAAAATTCTTCATACAGGCTCCATAGTATGTACCTTGTAAAACATCTTCTTATCATAACCCGGAGTATGATATGCAGGCTTTACATAATCTGTTTTGACATGACGAAGATTTGTTCCACGAGGAAGAAGAAATTCTTTCTCACCATCATGATATGAAATATGTCCAATATAGGAACCGGGATGATTCTTTGGAATATTTATTTTTAAAATATTCGGATTCTTCACACCATAATTATCAATAGAATAATTAGAAAATCTTCTTGCAACACCCGGATGAAGACTTGTTGAAAGATAACCCGGATGGTGTACAATACCTTCTTTGTTCATCCAATCTCTAGGATCATGTCTTGATCCTGACCATACAGTAAAGGCTGATGGCGTCTTATGCCCATCTAAATGTGCATCTAAAGGTTTAATATAAGGGTCTTTTTCAATATTGTTTTTTGTTTCATTAGTCTTTGACTTATAGTGAGACCAAAGTTTATTATTAATTTCTTCTGCTCCGGCAGAGTTAAAATATTTATTTAGTGATTCATTATGATCCATTCTTAATGGTTTACCATAATGAATACTCAATTGTTTATGAAGCTGCTGAATTTTAACATCATGTGGAGCATTACTAATATCATGGTTATAAGTATCATGGAAGATTTCTTCGTGATTTTCTTTAATATATTGCTTAAACCCGATCACAGTATTTCTCCATGATGAATATGATAGATGAAATTATTTTTATTTAAACCATATGCCATTCTTTTTTTCATAATCTGTTCATGATTTAAATTAATAGACTGACCACGAGGCATAACGAATTCTTTTTCGTTAGGTTGTGATGAAATATGTCCAACATAAGCACCGGGACTTCCTTTCGGGACATGAAGTTTTAAGACATGAATGTGCTTATCATATCCACCTTTATCATTAGTTTCAACATGTTTTCCTTCACTAGAACCAAAATCTCTTGCTATTTTTGGACTAATACTTGTTGACAAATAAGCCGGATGATGAACAACTCCAAATTTAGCATGATCATGAGGATTTTCATGAAGTCCTGACCAGACAGTCATGTCATGTGGTGTCTTATTATGATTCATGACAGCATCGAGCACACCACTTTTTTCTTCAAGGCGATGTACTTTAGGTGTCTTAGAGTTATTATGCACCTTCCACTGATACTTGTTTAAAGGACGAGAATCATGTGTGTATTCATGTAAATGTTCCCCACCAAAGCTATCATACTTATAGTGAGCAGACAACTCTTTATGTAGGTCGTCGATGGACTGAGCTTCGTTTATTAATTGTTTGAATGATTTCATTTGACTATACTCATTGTGTGATAGTGTCTAAAAGTTTTTTTGTACTTATTCTTTTCAGTAAATAATGTAGTATGAATATGTTTTAGATTAGTACCGTGAGGCAGAATGAATTCCTTTTCTCCTTCGTTTTCGCTAAAGTGGTCTACATACATACCGGGATGATCCTTTGGCACCTTGATTCTTAATGTATGATAATGAACTTCATGTATAAATGAACCGTCTGGATTTTTTGATGATTTACTAATACCTTTAGTATACGTACCTAGAGGCATATGGTCAATACTTGTTGATAAGAATCCGGCATGATGATATATTTTACTTTCATTTGGTACTAAAGGTTTAGTGATAGAAGAATATACAGACATAGGTTTAGGCGTCTTGTATCTATGCAGAGTTTCCTGTATATTATCGATAGTATGTTTAGTGTCATTATAAAGATGAACGTCTTTTCCATGATCAGCGAGGCGATGAGAAAGGCTGCTATGATGATCATCCCATAATTGACCATTAATACGTTCGTATCCATTGTGAGTATAGTGTCTGATGTTATCTATAGCTTCTTTATTATGGATTTTATAATGTTCTTTCAATTCATTATGTAGTTTTGCAACTCTTCGGTATACGGGGATCATACCATCATCACCCCATATATTTGCTAAATTATGAAAATGTTTCATGTCAATTTCTTTTTCGACTAAAAATTGATTGAATGACATCATTGTGTTATACTTCCAAATGCATTATTTGTATTAAAATCAATGAAAGTATCGGCTTCAACTTCAAGAATTTGGTCGTCATCTTCTGGATCAATATTCTGTTCGGTGAAGTCTGCAAACACAATAACATTGTTTGAACTGTCTGCAATAGAAGTTCCGTCTGGCAATGTAAATGTATGATCTGTTGCATTTAATGATAGATTATTCTGTACAGAATCTATTTCAGGAATTCCTGTATTGAATGTTTCGTCTGAGTATTCGAACAAATTCAATTCCATTTGATATGTAGGTAAGACGCCTAGAGGATAGAACAATTCCTTATTATTAACATAATGAATCTGAAAACACTTCTTATTAACTGTAAAGTATATAAGGTCGCCTTCCATAGGTCGAGGTTGATTTGTGACAGGTTGAATTGTTTCAACAAATCTTTTTACGGCAAGAACGAGTGTAACACTATCACGAATTTCCAGACCAAACTTGGTAAAGATATCTCTCTGACCTTGAAACCCATCGACATTTTCAATATACATTTCAATAGGAATAGTCTTTGAATATGTAGACTGATCGTCGGTTTCGTATAGCTGATCATAGTTATTAATGTTACGAGGAATGTATACAACCTCATGACCATATATGCCAATAGCTTCAATGATCAAGTCTTGAATTAATTCTTGTTCAGGTCCATAGTCGAAATAGTTAAAGAAAGGATTTAAAGCCATTGGTGTACTTTCTATTTGTTTTTATTATTTATTTTATTACTTGTAGTACCACAATATCTGTCTTTATTAGATTTGAATAATTCCTTATCTATCTTAACAAATGTCTTATTAATAAGATCATAGGCTGTTACCATTCCAGATGTAACACCAATATATCTCTTTTGACCTGAATCAAATAATTCTTTTGTTATTTTTAATTTCTTTTTTTCTAATGTGTCGTATACTGTAACTCTATTTTTATTAGCTTCAGAACATTTCTCTTTCGTTTCAGAAGAAATTGTCTTTCCTTTATGTGTTCGACTTGCAACTTGTTTAGAAAATTCAGATTGTTTTCTGCCTGTAGATGCTATAGCCATCTTATCTCGTGTTTCTTGAGATACAATACGAGTACGGTTATATTCTTTCATTCTTTCTGAGATAGATTTTAATTTTTCTGGATTATTTGACCAATGATTAAAATGGTGATTATGAACATTATAGTATCTTTTACCTAATTCTTCTTTCTTTATTAAATTTAACCATTTATATTCTTCTTCTAATAAAGTTTCTTTTAGATTTATATTTGTTTTTAATATTTTTCTTTTAAAATCTAAAGGTCTATGTTTATATGCTTGTTTCATCCATGTTGAAGAACAAATGTAACTATCGTCTTCTCGACCCCAATGACAACCTATATAGTATCGTTTATGTTTAATATCAAACCAAATGTAAACAAATCCATATTTTTCTTTTTTAATTTTAGACAAAATAATACTCCGTAAAATGAACTACGAAGTATTTATAGAAAATTCTTGGAAACTCTACTAAAACATCAAAAAAAGTATATAAATTATTGCACCGCCATTGATGGCGGCATTGTATAATTTGAAATTAATTCTTTTTCACATCTTTCAATGTCGTTAACACCTTCTTGCCAAATTCTTTGACCATTAAGCTGCATATTCCCCGGCATAGGAGCACTAAACTTGGATAGGATATTACCCCATTCACGACGCATAAGGGCTGTAGCATAGTCCTGAAGCCATTTATCAGACCATGCGGCCTGATACTGATCAGGATCGACTACCATTGTAGCTTCGACGACAAGCCATTCACCTTCGGTTACGATAGACATATCCATATCGAGATAAAGAATGTTATTATATCGATTATATCGAATAGGCTTTTGTCCTACAAGCATTTCTTCCATAAATTGAACGTGTTGCATCATCATGTAATATGGGACAAGAGAAACATTTGAAAAGTTATATAAGTCATTGATAATAAATTGATATCTCATATTAAACAATGAGTTTGTGCCAATTGATTGTCCTACAGGAAATATCTTGACAACTCCAATAATGTTATCAGGCATAGTTATATAGCTATTGGCAATATCATCGTTTGTCAACTGATACTTATAGTAGGTTTTTTCACTACCATCCATATGATATTGTGCAAATTTAAAAAGTGCCTGATCTACGCAGTCATCGATTTGGTTTTCTGAAAGGTTGACCTTGATGACAGGAGAACCGAGTCTTCTTAGACAAAATTGCTTAAAATCCTGTTTACTTTGTGGTTGCATGGTCATATCCTCTTGAAAAATCTAATTTTAAATATTTATTGAAAAGGTGTTGACTTCGATTTTTAAATGAATTATAAAAGGACATCAACGACGGAGAATACATCATGTACGCCACCGACGATTTTGCTCAATCTGCCGAATTCACCTCTTTCGCTTCCATGCATTCCGACGTTGCTGCTTGGCTCGTCGAGAAGCGTAAGACTTTCGATTTTGCTGCTTCTCTTTTGAATTCTGTTCTCAAGTTTGGTCGTCTCACGGATGGTCAACTCGGTGCAGCAGAACGTTGTGTGGCTCGTTCCAAGTCCGCTGTAGAGGCTCCTACGGTCAACACTGACAAGCTTCATGAGTGCTTCAATAAGGCTCTTGAAGCCGGACTGAAGAAGCCTAAGCTGCGGTTTGATGGCTTTCAAGCCTCGTTGGCTCCTGTTACTGGCCGAAATGCCGGTGCAATCTACATCAAGAACAATGCCGATTATCTTGGCAAAATTCAAAACGGAAAGTTCTTCGCCGTTCACGGTGTTGACCCTACCGTTATCAACACCGTTTCTGAAGCCATTACGGACCCGTTGGCTGCTGCTGTTGCCTACGGTCGCCGTTCTGGTAGCTGCTCTTGCTGTGGTCGTGAACTGACCGTTGGCAAGTCCATCGAATTGGGAATTGGACCGATCTGTGCAGAAAAGTTCGGAATGTAAATAATTCAAAATAGTCGTTGACTTGCTCTTTTAAATGAATTATAAAGAGCAAGTCAACGAGGGAGCATTCAAATGAAAGTCCATGTTATTGTAAAAATCGATCATTTTGATAATTATGTATCAGTATACGGCGTTTATTATGACCTTAATAAGGCCAATGAAATTGCCGAAGCATATAATTTAAAAACATCGAAATATTCTGGTAGGTTGTTTGTTTATACTAAATTACTTGAGTGGTAAAAATAATTCAAAAAAGTGCTTGACCTATCCTGAATAACTTGATATAAAAGAAACATGAGACGCACCAATAACGGTGCAAGTGAAATGGAGAATACAAAATGGCAAATCGTGGTCGTCCTGAAATCTTCCTCTCCAAGAAGGTCATCGTCGAGGCTCTTGAGGCTCGCAAGGCTCCTTCCCGTTATCTCACCCTTCGTCTGGTCGAGAAGGGTTACTTCACCATCGAGCCAGTCAAGACTGGTCGTCGTGGTCGTCCTTCCTACAGCTACGCTCTGACTGGCAAGGCTCGTGGTCTTCTGGCTATCGCCCGTAATTGGGGCAAGAAGACTGAAAACCTCTTCCGTGACGCTTCCGAAGACGAGGTTGAAGTTATCGCCTAAAATCATTTGACATTAGATCAGAAATGGTCTAGTGTCTACTCATGAAGGAAATACGTGCAGAAAAGGTTGACTATCGTAATGAAGATGATGATATGTATTATCAGTCATCGAACTAGAAGACAAGCCAAAGGAATTTCAAAATGGTTAATCGTGAACGCAAGATGGTCAAGGACTATGATTGGCTGTACCTTGAAGGAATGTCAATTTCCGAGGCTATCGAACATCTTTATGAATTGAAGGATTATTATTCTAAATTTGAAAGGGTTATCATCGATACTCAATATTCAGATGATAGCAATCGTCTTTATATTGTCACTGAAATTCCTGAAACTGATCTTCAGATGAAGACTCGTATCGAAAGTGAAGAATATTATGAAAAGCAAAGGGAAGAATATGAAAAGAAAGAATTTGAGCGTTTAAAGAGGAAGTTCAAATGACCAAATTCATGAAA
>Ga0302186_10000945_pt1 | contig 25121 bp, 26 predicted proteins | sample II_Bog_E1_2_FD_198782 | JGI IMG/M metagenome (GOLD analysis project Ga0302186, IMG submission 198782) | Peat permafrost microbial communities from Stordalen Mire near Abisko, Sweden - II_Bog_E1_1 | ecosystem: Environmental > Terrestrial > Soil > Wetlands > Peat | place: Sweden: Abisko...
TATGAAAAACTCACGGAAGTTAGATCTTTCAAGCTGGAAAATGAAGAACTGATTGAATCTCATGCATATTTTGAGGAAATTACCTTTAGACATGAGCCTCTTCTGAGATTTCTGAGAATTATTTTCATAGAGCCCTGGTTTCAATTTTATGGGATATTTTCGATCAAGGCATATTCCTTTTATCATCCACATCTCATAATTTCAGGTATCAAATTAAATAATGAGGAAATGTGTCTTGTGTATGATGAGATGAATTATATAATGTTAAAAAATTGCATGAATTTGTTGATTTCCAATGAAAATTCGTATTTGTGGATTATTTATAATGACAACACGATCAGACCTTTAATTAATCAAAGTTTATGCATTCAAAGTGATTTATTAAAGGAAAATGACCAAAACTCAGAAAAATTTAAAGGGGACCTGATTCTAAAAGGGTGTAATAGTGAGATTCAATACTCAAATCTATTGGCATTAGAAAAAATAGAGCAAAAAATCTATAAAGATGAGTTTTCAATTAGAAATTCTTTGATAAAAAGTCTTAAATCCGAAGAAATCAACAATTTGAATCAAAGAACTCAATATTACTTTATAGACAATTTGAAGATAAAATTAAAAATAATGGATGTCATGTGCTTTACAAGCAATCCAGACTCCCCAAATTTAATCCCTGACCTCAAATATATCAACTCCACATCCAATCGTCTTAATTATGAAATTGAAAATATTCTAAGCCATAATACTGAGAAATATTGGGCTTCGCAACCTTTTTCCCAATTACCAATCATAATTGAAGTAAATTTATTAATTTATGAATATTTTTTTAATTTAATGAATATTATTTTTTTATAAAGTTGGGCTTTAAAAAACCACAAATAATCAAAGGAATTCGGATAAGTTTTATTTTCCCAGCTAAAAAATATAAAATTTTCGGTCTTTTGAACGACATTTCAAATAAAAACTACGTTCTGTTAATCAGTCAAGAAAACAATGACCTCTTTGAGCTTTTCCATGAAATGCAGGAAGTCAAAGTTCTTGCTCTCCGTATCATTTTTGAAGCTTATCATGAGACCAAATCATTTTTTCATGGACAATTTCTGTTTGCTATGAAATCACTGAAATTCATATCATCGACTTCCAAAGTTAAATTATCCCAATGCCTTCCGGAATCGGATTTTTCAATCGCAAGCCAAGAATACAGCAAACAGAATTTTTTCTTTGTTCCACATATTCAGAAATCACCCAAAAATCAAAATTTCAAAGAATTTTTAGGTGCCAACCAAGAAAAATCATTGGCTCAATACCTTAGATTTATCAATTCTAGTGGAAATCAGATTTTTTCCAATGAATATCTGAACTTTCTTCAGATAAAAGTGACGCAAATGGTGGATGATTTTTTTGTTTTTATACTTTTATTTATTAAATGAAAAAAGAATTCTCAGTTCGGGCTCAAATTTGAACAATTTAAGGAGGAAATCAGCGAAAAGATAAACTTCCTCAGAAAAAATTTCCCTTTAGATATTTTGAATAATATCTTCGCTTCGACATTCAAAATCAATAATGATTCCGAAATCAAGAATAATAATAACTCCATAGAAAAATTAACTAAAAATTGCAAAGATCTTCAGAATAAAACTAGTGGAATGCAATGGGTCAGACCTCAATGTTCCAATGAAACAATAGAAATTTATTGTGACTTTTCCTCCAAAGAAACACATGGATATAATATTCTCAATGCCACAACAATTGAAAATTTCGGCAATTTCATTGAAGGTTTTAAAAATTCGAAAAATAAGGAAGATTTCGATTTTTTCTTCAGAAACTTTAAGTAAAAAAATAAAACAATAATAATTTTCTGTTAAAATTTTCAATTTTATAAGAGTATTTGAATTTCTATGCAGCCAAAAAGGATTGAAATTGGCCGAAATAAAAAATAAATATGATTTTTCACATATTTTGCATTTCATCAACATTTCAAATTCTCAAAATTTTGTAAAAAAATCCAATTTTTCATTTTTTTAATCTTATTAATTTTTCCAATTAAGCTCATTCCATTAGGTTTCATCAAATATTCATCAGAAGGAATTAGACAGTTCAGAGATTTTCATTCCCACACAGACATTTCATTTTTCTTTCGATCAATGAACATCACATCAATCTCAGAAAATCCAGAAAAAGACAACATTTTAGCATTTTTGCAAAATAAATTTATTAGTTTGAATATCTTGGATTTAGAAAAGGTGTTTGAAAATTTGGGGGTGGTTTGTTCCACCAATGAAAACCCGATGAAAGGAGTTGAAATCCTAAAACTTTCATGTTCAGATAATCTCATTACATTAAAGCACAAAATGGAAGCTTTTTACGCAGAATGTCCTTTAGATTGCAATTTTTCCCCAAATCTCCAAATATATGGAAGCCTGATTTATAAAGGCGACTCTTCGATATGCAAATCAGCTATTCATTCGGGTTTTTTGAACCTTTCCTCACAAAATGACTGCAAAAATTTCATTGAGGTGATCCCCACTGTGGCATCAGGTTATTATGAAGGAAAACAACAAAATTCAATTGAATCGTTTGAATTTAATTCAAATTCCGTTGAAAATGAAAGTTCTGCTTCAACTGCTGAGAATAACATCGCATTCATCATTAATCCAATCATTGAAGAATGCCCCAGAAATATCCTTCAAGATGAATATCAGGATTATATGAAAAAAGTTAAAAGTGCTTCCTTTTTAGAATTTAACAGTGGATTCAATGTTTCAAAAAAAGTTACAAACAAAAGCAAACATCAAAAATTCCTGAAGAAAACAAATGAAGCTACAGATTTTATTGAATCAAAAAAAAAGAACGATTTCCAAAGTGTTTCTTTCTTGGAATTTAACAATGTTTGGAATGGTTCGGAAAAAGTTGCCATTATTAGCAAAATTCAAAATAAAACACAAAATTTGACTAATTTGACGATCGTGAAAACAAATGAAAGCAAAAATTTCATTGATTCAATAAAACAGTTTTTGGTTCTCAAGAATGATTTCAAAAGGATAGATGAGTCCAATGAATATTTGAGTAGTTTGAATTTGCATTTATATGAAAATTTCGAACGAAGCCTGAATTTAAATTTGCGAAGTCTCTTGTTATTTAATGAAAACTTGAAGTTCAAAGAAAATTTCGGCACTTATCTCAATGAAGAAATTGATTTTCTGATGGACAGTAAGTCAATTTTACTTGGCGAATGGAAAGAAAAATCGAAGTATTGGTTAAATTTCGTTGCCACTAATTTGAAAACTATCCTTTCTAACTTGAATAAGTAAAATAATAAGTAAATATATTGAAATTTTTGTGTTTTAGTGAGATCAAGAGAAAAAATCTAATAAAATTAGAGAATTCATTGATTTCTGATAAAGATATATTAAATTACCATACTTTAAATGATTTCTATGAGAAATTTGATTCGCCTCTTGAACGCATATGGAAAATTATCAATATTGAGCCAAATGATAAAGAAGATAGTTGGAGATATTATTTGAAGGAACTGGAACCATTTTCATTTAATGAGTCAAATCTCTTGGGACCAACTTCCAAAAAAACATGTAATTTTCTAATTTACATATCATTTATATTTTACTTTAGCGAGTTATTTGATTTTGAGGGATAAAATTATTTATAATGGAAATTTTTCGGTTAAATTTTTTTCCTCAACTTTTGAAAACTTCGGTGTAATATTTCGGTTTTTGGATGAAAACAATTATTATATCCTCCAATTTGAAGGAAAAGTTTTATTCTTTTAAAAAATTAATAAAAATTTAATTTTATAAGAAAAATCAAGCTCAAAAGCTCATAAAAGTTGTGAAAGGGGAAAAAATAATAATAGATTCGAAAATTAATGGTGATTCTTTTAAGGGGCAATGGTTTCTTACATAAATCTTATCACTTTTACTAATAAAATTAAAATTAGGATGAAATTAGAAATAATTTTCTTCCAAAAACATATATTTATCTTTCTAGCTTATGAAGCAGAGAAACAACTGGAAGAAATTTTCAAAATTGAAGATGAAGATATAGTAATTTTTTTATTTTTATTAAAGAAGTCATGTTCTTAAAAAGATATTTGGTTCAGTTGGCTTTCACACTGCGGGCGATAATTCGACCTATTTTAAGGATATTTCTGTGAAAAACATTAATAATGACACCAAAATCAAAGAAAAACTGTTAAAATTTAATTTGAAAAGTCAAGAGAAAAGCTCAAAATGTGATGATTATAAGGAAGACTTTTTATCAATTGAAAAAAAGTAAAAGAATGTATTTTCATATTTCTATATGTTTTTGTTAAAAAGCTGGGTTTTAAAAGAAATTGAAGATCCAAATAGCGGACCATCTAAATGGAAAACATTAAAAAAATATCAAAACAAAACCATCTCTTTAATCCAAGAGTCCAAAGTTTTTGACAATTCCCCCTCTTTTCAACGACCATCTATTTTTTTGCTCAAGAATCAATGCAACAACCATTTAAATTCTGAAATAGAATTTTATCAAAATTCCTTCGGAACGACCGGATTTTGCTTCAGATATACTGGAAAGTATGTTTTTGATTAAATATTTAAAAATAACGGTCATTTTCTAGGGGAAATTACTATGTTTTTGAGCAGATTTCAGAAAAAAACTCACACATCTTTCAACTTAGAAAATTTATTAATAATAATCCAGTCATTTTAAGAAAAAAACTATCAAATGAGCCGTTGCTAAGAAAATGGTTAAAATTCTATTTAAGTCTGAATGGATCTTTTATTCAAGTTACAAAAAATTCCATATCAATATTAAAATAAGACATGTGTTTAGATTATTATGATTAAAGGAAAAAATGTCCCTCCTAAAATTTTGTTTGCACTTAATGAAATTGAGAGTAAAAAAATGAAAATTTCTCTTTTTTTCAATAAAATCCTATAATAGATAACAAAATTTTCAATCAATTTGGCTTGATCACTCATAAAAACGATTTTAGTGCGTTTTCGAGAATTATTCTTTTGAATCATTCCAAAGAGAAAAATGAAGGAAAAAATGAACAGTTTGGGGGTGAATGCTTGAAAAAAAATGTTGATCAGATTTGTGTGAATTTGCAAAATTTTGCGAAATGCTACGTAATCATTATTTTATAAAAAATATCAATTCTTTTAAAAGAAAAATTTTTGCGATATTTGTTGTGAAGAAAATCAAAATCCCCAAGGTTCTCATTTCAAGGTTCATTATTGCAAAAAGAAATGCAAAATAAGTTTTCAATAAAAAAAAAATAACGATAAATTAATATTTTTACAAAAACTATATAGCAATTTGTGAAATATTTTAGTAGTCTTCTGATGGTATTTTTAAAACATCTCAATTATAAAAATTAATTTTAAATAAGAAAAGAAAAGATTCTTTTTTTTTTATACTTTAAAACTTTTGTTCCACTAGAGTTTTTACAATTCTTGTTGCTTTTTTTTAAACACTATTGTGCCTTGATTTTCACAAAAATTTGAAAGGATGAGTTGATCAAATATAAAAAGAAAAATTAATCATTCTTATGCATTTAAAATTTCTTAATTAAGGTAAAGTATTTTATACTTAAAACTATTGAATTATCTAAAGAAAACATCCTTTTCAGAATTAACAGAATGATTATCCACTGAATTTTTCATTTTTCTTTTTTTAGCAAGGAAAAAGATCGCAATTACTGGACAAAAAAAAATGAATTGCCCCACAATCAGTTCGATTTCAAAAGTCAAAGCATTAGAAAACGCTGGAGGCGGAATATACTCCAAAACGATGCCCGCTAAGCAACAAATCATTGGTAAAATATTCAAAACCAAGCTTCCAATAGTGACCTTTCCCCTCTTTTTTCTTTGCAATTCTATTATAGCGCAAAATAACAGCAGATAGTAAAGCAATGAGAATTGTGCGGACAGGATCTGTAGTAAGGCATAGAAGGAATTAGTGGCATCTGGAATAAAAAGCATTAACAACAATAAAATCACGTACACGCACCCTTGCATAATCAGGATTCGATGAGGAATATCATATTTGTTTTTTTTTAAAAGCCATTTTGGCATGCCCTGAACATCTGCAAAGGCTACAGCTAATCCACGTGCAATTCCTATGATCCATGAACTGGCCACTCCTAGAGTTCCCATGATCAGAAAAACGCCCATGAAATAGGTCGCCCAGCTCATCCCATAATTATCAAAAAATGTTTTAAAAACATTTATCACACCTTCAGCAAGTTGGTTATTTAAAGTGTCTTGATCGACTATGACTGCTAAAAAGAGGGTTGCCAATGACAAAGAGACTATTATAAAGGATCCAGCAACAGCTAAGGCTATTGGGTAACTTTTCTTTGGGTTTTCGACTTCTTTGGCATGCATGGCGATGACTTCAATGCCTTGAATACTAAACAGTATGGTTCCAAAATAATTAAGATTATTGAGGGAATTGCCTGATGGAAAAAAAGATTTGGCTGTGAAGTCGATCCCAGATTTCTCCCCTTTTGCAAGCCAAACGATTCCAAGAATTACTATGACCCCCATAGGGAAGATAGTGCCAAAAATGCTGCATATCACACTCACATAGCTCGTTGCTTCTACTCCTCGCATGCTTATAAGGGTAATTAAAGCAAACAAAACGAAACAAATCAAGACCAAATAAGCCTTGTTGTCAACTAAACTGTCATCGATCATCGCAAGCAAGGTCGTCGCAACAAAGCTGAAGCCTGTTGGATACCAAATCACCTGAACTGCCCATTGCAGCCACATCGAAATAAATGCAAATTTCATACCGAAAGCACTTTTCACCCAGAGATACGAGCCTCCTGTTGAGGAATATTCAGTTGCGAACTCTTGGGTTATTATGGTGAGGGGGAGGAAAAAGAAGAGTCCTAAAACTATATAGAAAAACAGGCTCGTGAAACCCAGGGCCGCGTTGAAAGGAAGATTTTTTATGCTGTCGACTGATATAATTCCTATTGATATCAGACCAAAGGTGGACAGTTTAGACCTCGAGCCGCTGAAGGAAACGAAGGAATTTCCCGCTTTCGCGATCATGATCTCAGTTTTATCATCCATTTTGAAAACTTTGTTGTTGTCTGAATGCGAAATCTTCTGTTTGCTTTTATTTTCTTAGCTTTTTCAAAAATTTTTTTAGATATTAAGCGCGGTTTTTAACTTTTCATTAATTTTTTCTTTTGAAATTTTTAAAAAAATTTCAAATTTTTGGATTTAGTTTCATCCTCAAATTTTTCTGAAAAACTAATGAATTATTTAATGATAATAGTAAAAAAATGATTGCCCACTGAATTGCTCTTTCATTTCCTAAAAACATATCGTATAAAATTTAATATTTTTTTTTAATAATTAGTATTTTTTATAAAAAAAATTGTTTTTCATTTTTATTTTTAGAAAAGTATTATTTTTAATTTGTTTTCTATCTAAAAGACAATTACTTAACATTAAATAAGTTCTAATTCCACTGCCTTTTTACTCTTATTATATTTTCCAATATAATTCATGCAAAGGAAAGAAAAACGCACCAAATTGCCTTGCTTCGCACTTCTAAGTAGATCCTTGTTTACCCCAGCTTTCGAAAGATCGTCATAATGCACGAAAATATCACTTCCATCCTCATCCATTACAATAAATCCATAGCTTTTATTTTCATCAAAAAATTTCAAACGCCCTGTTTTCCTAATTTTAGGAGCAGATTCATCAATTATAATCAGTTTTTTTGGAGGTTCTGCCATCTTTTAAGATTTTTTTTTAATTTTAAGAGAAAAATTTAAAGTTTTTATACTTGTTGTGGTTTAATATGTGAAAAATTAGAGTGATTTTTTGTGAAATCATTGTCAATATTTATAGTAAGAGGTTGGAAATTGAGAGTTTTTTGGTTTATGTTTTGACTATTCTCAGGATCCTTGGAAATTTCATTTATATATAAATTGGATAAAATAGAAGAAAAAACCTTTTTTTCAGGATTTGAGTAGCCTTCAAAATTTTTGAAACCATCAATATTTTCATTTTGTTTCAATTCCTCGTTGAGTTTTTGGAGACTTTTTGGTGTATCTTTGGCATTTTTCTTTGGAGTGAGTCCTGGTGGTGGTGTTCCAACATAATAAATTGGTGATTTTGAGTTTTTCGACGCTGCAGCTACATTTTCTGGGTTATTCATGTCATTATCATTGAAGAACAGAGATTTTGCATTTATTTTCGAGTTCTTGTTCGTTTCATCAATTATGACTTTGGTGAATGAAGTGTTCAAAGAGGAAATATTTGAAGGGGAAATGTTATAGTTTTTTAAGGCGAGATTATTTGAGAAATAGTCAGAATAAATGTTTTTGCTAATTTGTTCATGATTGTTCCCAAGAAAATTAGAGTCCTCGTTGTTGGTTTGGAAATTCTTCACGAAGCGGCTTTTAGCGGAAGGAGTGAGTTTTTTGAAGAAATCTTCAGGTTCTTTTAGATTTGAGAACATTTCGAAGTATTTCTTTTGATCTTCTTCCATTTGTTCATGGGACATGTTAAAATTATCGGATAATGATTTTTTATGTTTAGATTTCATTTTCAAATCACCATTCGTTTGAAAGTTTAAGAGAAAATCTGCAAGTTGAAGATCGGGACTTTGCGATAACCAATCCTAACCAAAAATAACTTTTATAAAAAAATATAGATCTTGTTTACATTTAAGGACTTGAAATAATCTCCAAACTTTTTTCTAATAATTTCCTAAATTTTTTTAGAGAAATTTTTTAAAAATGATAATTTATTTCTCTACTTCAAAAACCAATTCTTGGCAAATTTGGATTGCCTCTACTTTGACTTGGTCGTACAAAACATCGAAATGATTCCCTGATTTGAACAGTTGAATAGATTTTTCGAATCGATTGTTGATTATTAGACAGCTCAAGTAGAAGTCTTCGCTGACATTATAAATCACAATCTTCACTTTAAAAACAAGAGAAACTAATTCAAGCAAAGCCTTTTTTACATTAAATTAAATAATCATAAAAAAACAGTTTCTACTCTTTCAAAAGTCTGATTTTCGCAGGGATTCCTGCTAAAATCTCTGAACAAAAGCATATTATTTTTAAAAATATGCAGTTTATCGTTCAGATTATTATATCTGATCAAGGTCAAAAGATATTGATTGCAGGAAGTTTGAATGGCATTCTGAAAATATGTAGTGAAGAAAAGGGCGTAGGAAAGAGCCTTCAGAATTTGAAGGTCACCCTCTGGGATTATCTTGCGAAGTTGGTTATTTTCGATTAAAATAGTATTGATGGAATTTTCATATTTGGAATTGGGCTTTTCGATGTTTTCGAAAATCCGTTCTTCATGACCTGGGGTCACGAAATAAGGAGTGTTAATCTGGAACATGATGTTGGAATATTATAATTTTATCATTTTTAATTAGGACTGCTCTTAAATAAGGAATAAAAATAAAAATAGAAAATTTAAAGAACAAAGCTTGAAAATTTCGCATTCTAGAAAATTAGATTTTTATTAAAGTTTAATAATACCTGTTTAAAAATTTATTTTTTCTAAATTAAAAAATTAAAAAAAAAATGAAGAAAATCAAATGTTAATGCTATTGTCAATTATATTTTTCATGAAAAAAAAACATATAAAGGTCTGGAACTTGATGGAGAAGTTTCGATATTGATTCCTCCAACTTAAATGAGTTTTTCTTTTTGATCCAACTATCAAATTTGAAAAATAGAAATTTTGAAGTTTTAACTTTTTGAATTCATGATCTTGTTTTGTTGATTTACACGCATGATTATGGTTGCGAATAAAAAATGCAAAACAAAACTAATCTCTTTGAGTCTTCTCCTTGTTGAATTTGAATTTCTTCGTTTTGGTCGTGAATTGTTTTCACGGCAAGAATGTTTTAAGTTATAAATAGAAAAAGAATTTCCTGAAATTTTATGAAATAAATAGTTTTTTATTTGTAATTAAATATTATTCAAGCTAGCAAAATAAATTCAACGTGTTCTCCTCATTCTTCATCATTACTAACTAGACCGTAGAGATACTCACTACTTTTGGAATAGATTGATTTCAAGATCTAAAGAAAAAAATAATTTTTCATTTTAATTTATAAATAATTCAAACATTTCTATTGAAATCTGAAGGAGTGTCTCTTCGGCAGCAATTAAACAACCGATTTTTGAAAAAACCATATACTTGTTGTGAGATGTACAGTGGCCATCTTAAAAGTTTAAATTTTTGTAAATCTTCCCAATCGTCATTATAACATAATAAAGTTTCCTCTTTTTCATCTTCTTCCTGCTCATTTAAATCTCCATTCATTTGCTCAATTTTAGCTGTCTCACTCTAAAAATTAAAAAAAAACCTAACAGATATAATAATTTTTAAACTTGATGAGAAGTGCCGTTAAAATATTTCTTTAAAACTTTGGCATCATTTTCCTTTTGGGTTTTAAATTCTTCAAAGGCCTCTTTTACGTCGTTTCTTTCAGTGTCCTGGAAATAATTATTATAATGAACTACTATAAAATTGATCAAATAAAGACATCGTTGGCTAATTTATAAGCAAAATTAAAGTCATCTCTTGAAATAAATTATTGTGATAAAACTACATAAATATACCTGGCATTTTCGTATTCCTTTAAACATGAGGAAGCGTAAGCTCTTTTCAAGAAGAGCTTGTAATAGGTTGGATTGATTTTTATACCCTTTATAATCAATTGAGTGACCATCAAAATTTTTCTTACTTTTGTATATAATTGGATTGATTTCTCATATTGCTTCTTCTTTAGAGAACAAGAACCTAGATTCATAACTAATGGAATTTGCAATTCATTTATGACTCTTGTGTTTTCCTATTTTTTTATTGTTATGTTTTTTCAAAATTTGGAAGTATTAAACTTTAGGAGTGCCATTTTTAAAATCCAAACCCATCATAGCCTCCATATAAGTGCTTTCAGCTTCTTCTATTTTATTTTTTTTAATAAATCGATTTCCTTTGAGTTTTTTCTGATGCACCCATTCGAACCTCTCATACCAAGTCAATTCCTATATTTTAAATTTTATCATTGAAAAAGAAATAATGGAACTGAGAGTAAAGAACAAATTTCCTTCATCCGAAGATTTATTTTGGTTTGTTGAAGAAAATCATTTTTGTTACTAAAAAAATATAAGATTAGTGTTCGTTTTAGCAAAATGGACATTTTTTTTGCGGTGTTTTCGTCCGATTTATTAACGTAGGCTATTTCAAGATTTTCATTGTGAAGGTTGTCAGAAATCAATCCCATAATATCGTTCATTTGTTATTTTTTTTTGTGAAATCCAACTAAGTTTCTTATTTTAAAAAAAAAAATTTCCTGATAATGTCAAATTGGATAAAAATTTTTATTATTCGTTTTCAGAAATAAAAAAAAAAATTGTGTTTGAAAGGAATTGTTTTCTAAGTGATTTTTTTGACGGGGGTTTCGCTATTATTTAGATTTTTTATAAAACATCTTTTTCCTTTTAACTTTCATCCATAAAATAGAGGAGAAATAATTAAAAAAATTATTGTAAAATTGTATAAAAATTTTAAAACTTCAAAGCCCATGACAACCAACGGTAGTCCAAAACATATCAAAAAGGATATTGTTAATTTTGACACGGAAAGTGCATTGGTTTCACTAGAGAAAAAAAACTCCTATCTTTTGGAAGTAAATTATTGTATTTTTTTAAAAATCTATCCAACTTTCAAAGAAATCATGCCAATTATTACAAATAAACCCTGAACGTCGGACCCAAGAGGAAATAAATTTCTTGATAAAAGCCTTCGAAAATATCCAATATTTCAAAAACAATTCTACTGATAATTTTTCCTACAACAAGGACTTCATCAAAATGTGCACCGATCATCTCAAATATGAATATTTTGAAGAGGGTTCCGCTATTTGTCATTATGGGGAGATTGGCACAAAATTCTATATTATTCTTAAAGGAAGTATTGATTGTTTCATTCTCAGAACAGAAGAGGAGGTGCATAGGGATTTCAACGAACTCACCAAAAATAAAGATCTCAATGATTTGCTCACTCAAAACGAAATCCTACAAAATGATATCAAATTAATCAAAACAAAACTCCTCAATTATAATCAAAATGCCACAGAAATCATTAAACTGAAAAAAGGTAATACGATGGCCTTCCAAAATCCCATAATGGACTTTTTTAAAAACATTCACATCCTTAACCCTAATTATTATGATGATTGCCAAGTCTTGAAAAACTGGCCAGATTTCGTCAATTTGTATTTTTATCAAGACTTTTGTAGATTTAAGAAGATCAGATCAATGTTCGCTGGGGATTCTTTCGGAGAAGTGGCTTTGACGTTAAGCAAACCTAGAATCGCCTCTGTCACAGCTAGGGAAAATTTACATTTGGCTTCTCTGAATAAAGAAGATTACAACAAGATTTTCGAAAAACAAATTGAGGAAATGAACCAGAAAATGAGATGCTTTTTGTCTCAGTTTAATTCGTTTTCAAAGGATGCCATAATCAAATTTACCTATGAATTCAAGCCTGTTAATTTCACTAGCAATCAAGTTATTTTCAGAGAAGGAGATGATTCGAATTTTGTATATTTAGTGAAGTCAGGATGCGTGAAACTTTTGAAAGAATTTGAAAATGAGAGGAGAAATCAAAGAAACATCAATCCAAATTTCATTCGATTGAAGAAAAAAGATGACACTAAACAAATTTTAGTTAATTTATATTTATATTGACTTTTTTTAATTTTTTGAAAAGATTGCTCTAATTAGTCAAAATGAGTTCTTTGGAGAAGATGATGTCATAAGAAAAATCACAAGATCCTACACAGCCATTGCTACTCAATACAGTGAAATGTATTACATTACAGCTGAAGTCATACTTAAAACAAAATTATTAATTAAATAAAAATTCCAAAAAGGTTTTGAACAACATAAAAAAAAATGAAAAAGAATTTTATGATGTCATCAGAGAAAAGGCTGCAATCAAGGATAAATGGAAAAAAGAAAGAATTTCCAACATGGAACATACCCCATTAAAAGTTAAATCCACAAAAAAAAAGCGAGAATTCTCTTTGGGGTTGAGAGCGTTTGAAAGTGTGAATCCCCAAGGTATTATATTAAAAAAATCAAAATTTTGTTAAATAATTAATGAAATAAAAGCCAAAAAAGCAGGAACTACTTTTCAAATAGAAACAATCAGAGGGTCAAGCTATGTCAAAGAGCAATCAAGCTCAAAAGCTAAAAAAATGAAATTTTTTGAAACTTTTCAAGAACAAAATCCCAACATAAAAATGAAGAAGTTGACCATGGAATTGATAAACCACATCGTGAAAAAAAACTCAAAAATAATAAAGTTGAACATGAATCCTCAATCTAATAATGAAAATAACGCCCTCTTTGAATATTTTCGGAGCAACAAATATCAAGAAAATTATTTGAAAGCGAAACTTTCTAATCAACGGGCCCCCAAAGCACTGGATATTGGCATCTCTGAAAAAAACAACAATTTCCTTATTTCCAATCTAACTTTATCAATTCTAAAACGATTGAAGAGCAAAAACAACTCACGGACCGAGGAATCTTCCTTAGAAAAAGAAAAGTCACAAGACAATAATAATATTAACAATAATAATTCTAATGGAAAAAAAAAGGAAAAAGTTTGTGTAAATCCAATTACAATAAACCCTTATCAATTGTCTTCAAAGCAGAAGGTGCTTGAGAAGGAAGAAGAAGTTTTAACTTTGCCTAATATTGCTTTAAATAATGCACAAAACTATGGGACTCCTTTGATGTCTTCAAAGCATAATATGTTCAGAGTTAAACCAAAAAACTTTTATATCATGAAAAATTATTATAAATTATAGAAAAAGGATATTTTTTTTTTTTATGGCAAAGTTTTTTAATCTAAAATAATTTTTTAATTACAATGAATTTTAATTAAAAAACTATTAATTATAAAAAAAACTGCTTTTGCAAAATGTAACTGTTGTAAATCAAAGATCTTCAAGATATTCCATCATTCCCTTTTTAACTGGATTTAAAGCCAAATTCGATTTAAGTATCTTTTGCAAACTGATGGCAGATTCAAAAAATCTGAAAAAAATTCAAAGCAATATACATACTTTTAAAATATAACCCTAAAGATGCAAGCTTGCAAAATAGCTTTTTTTTGCTCATTAAGAAAATTATTCAAAAGAAATTAGATCTTTATTTTGACTGAAATTCTGAAAACTAATATCATTTCCAGAGAAAAATTTTAACCAAATGGAAGCATATGAAGCTATATTAACACATTAATTAGGAAACGAAGTAGAAAATTTGTTGTTTGGAAAACTGAATATAGCTGACCCAAAGAGATATTATCTGAGAAACACACAGTTCAATGAATCTTATGAGGAATTTGTTAATTAATCAGTCAATTCTTGAGCGAGCATTTTACATAATATTGTAGTTTATTCTGATGAAAAACAAATTGCAAAAAGTTTTTTTTATCGGTCGATTACAAATCTATTATTATGATTTATGATGGTAGCCAATAATTATTTGGATGAAGATATCCATTGTCTGGATCTCAATGTTTATGTTGTGATGAAAAAATAAATTTTATAATAAATTCTTGCATATCTCTTTTGTAAATTTTCTCCGAATTATGTAAAATAATTAAAACATTTTTCTGGATGCACATTTTTGTGACATCTCATGCAATAATAAATGGTTGTTTTTCTACATTCTGCCATGATACATTGCTACCATTTTTTGGTTTTTCTTTTTCAAGAATATGTCGATTTGATTCTTTGGCATTTGGCAGAGATTATTTTTCTTTCATATCCTGTTTTGTGGTTATGAACTTCCTCTTGTCGAAAGTTCTGCTCTTTAAAAATATTTTTCATTTATTTTGAGTCTACAGTACATTTGAAACTCGGGAGATTTTATGAATTAAAATCCATAATTTTTTTCTGAAATTCATTGAAAAATTTAATTGAATTTTTATTTCTTTATTAAAATTATTCTTCCACATTTTTTAAAATTTTAGAAATTAATTATTTAAGGTTTTCTGCATTTTGGGCACAAATCATACGTGCAGATTTTGCAGTGCCACCTTCCTTTTGATGTTGTCTCATCTCTATTGCAAATGTCGCATAAATATGATGGTTGTGGATAGTCCCCTTGTTTATTATTCCATTCCAACTGATGTCCTTTTGGACAGGTTTTAGTTTCCTTCTCTGGTATTTTTTTACATGTTCCACAAATATCATATTGGTCCTTTGCGCAATTCCACCTTCCAACTTCCACCATTCTCTCATCGCCACAATTATCACAACAAAAATTTTCAGGATATTCTCCTCTTTCCTTATTCCAAACGAGTTTATGTCCATTCGGACAATTCTCTAGTTCATGATCAGAATCATCATTTCCCTCCTCATTGTCCTCTCTTTTGTCATAATCCCCTCCTTCATTATGGCTCAAATAGAAATTATCTTGACTATCTTCATCAATCACCCATTTCCCCCTAATTTCCCTTTGTGTTCCAACCCTTTTTATTTTACCCTCATATTTCACCTCATGCTGAGTTATATAGTATTTCTTCGCATTAAAGGTCTCTCCTTTAATTTTTCCCTTCCAAACAGCATCTCCAACTTCATCTTTGGAATATCCAATGACGTCATTCCCAATGATCTTCAGGAAACATTCCATGTTGCTCGGCTCACCTTCAGATTCGTAGTAGCCAAACCAATATTCGACATCAAGGTGAATAATTATTTTTCCGATGTCAGTTGTTAATTTTATAAGCAAGACAGTTTCTTTGACTTCCATTTCACCTTCGGCTGTAAAGGTTTTTCCGTTTGCAATTCTCATCTCAAGACTTAAGGTTCCATCTGTTTGAATAGAGCCATTCAACACAAATTCCCCTTCTTTCTTCGAATTACCATAGATTTGAACATCACCATCATCAATTTTTATGAAAATATTTCGGACATTTATTTCGGTCTTCCGTTTTCATTTCCCAATTGATGCGTTTTTCGCTAAAAATCTGAAATACTGCCCATTTTTTATCATTTTCATCTCTTCATCGCTTGCCAAAGCTTCATTTTTTTTGACTTTTTCCTCGAGTTTTTTCTCCTGATGCTCAATAATTTGCTTTACTTGGACTTCTCTTTGTTTATTGACTTCCTCTACATTTTTTTTAAAAGTAGTTTCATTGTCCCATTGAACATCCAGAGGAATACTCTCGAAAAAAGCATTAACTTGTTTCGCGTTGATTAATTCCTTATCGTCATATACCTGGTTGCTTCCTCTAAGAAGATCAATGATTTTTCCCAGAGACTCTGGCTTAAGTTTCACATCTTTGTAAATTTCGATGTAGTCCTTAAAGATAGATTCGAATTTCTTGATAGGAACTTGGTATTTTGTAGGCATGCATTCTATGTATTTATATTACATATTTTTAAATAAAATGGAACATTATTTACCGAACCAAAATACAAAAGCTTCTTCGTTTTTCAAGCACCTTTGGGCCATTGGCAGAACATTGCCATTTTTCTCGTTTTTGCTAAAAACCTCACTGCCTTTTTCATTGATATCCTTCAAATAGGTGAAAATTTTGTCGATTTTCTTGGAGGTTTCCAACTGCATTGGAATTTGTAAATCAGCTTGAGCCTTTGTGAGAAGTTCATTCAAATGAGATAACTCTGATAATTGTGCTTTGGCTGTTATCGCATCTTTGAATTTATCCCATAAACTCTTATCGATCGCCATCGTTTTCTCACAAAAACCTTTGATTCTATTTACGATATGAATAAGATTGATTATTGGTTCCTTGGTGAGTTTATTATTTTTTGTCTGAAGTTCTTGGAAAGCAGGTTCCAAAGCCTGCATTCTTCTTAAAACTGCTTTCATCAGCTGATTTTTACCTATATTGGCCTCGATTAAACCAATAACAGCATTTATCAGAAACATCCCGTTTGAAACCAAATCTGTCATACTCAAATTGGAAAATTGAAGGATGGTCATATCAGCTTGTTGGGTGATTGATTCAATATCTTTGGCACATGTTTTGACTTCCAAAATTTTGGAAGTGCCATTCGATTTAATATCTTTGGCACATTCAGAGTTTGATTGAGGCTTGGGATCGGTTTTGATGTTGGAACAAGATGGATCTTTGGGAGTTGGCGCGTTTACTTGAGCTCTTGTGTTTCCACAACCCATTTGTGAGTTAATTTTTTTTGTTAATTAATAAAAGTTTTATTTAGTTTGAAAGTTACGTTTTTTGTTTTATTTAATTTTGGTTTATTTATTAAGCCATTATGCTAATATTCAATATATGTATTTTACAAACTTCAATGACAAAACCGAAATTAGAAATCAACGGCTTTCTTTCACAAACGAAACTTAAAAATATCCACATTCAAGTTATTTTTTGAGCCAATTCAGACAGCTCTGACCAATCGAAGAAAAGAAACCGGTATATTATCCTCCCTTTTGATTGATTTATCCAACTCGGAATTTCCGGATTGGGCCCATAGAAGTAAAAGTAATATTGTTTTCGGAATTTGAAAATTAGTTAAAACAATAGAAAATCCATGCAATAGCTTTCTTTTTTTATTTTTTTGTAGGAAAACAAAAAACCAAGAAAAAAATCATTAAATTTTTTTAATTCCAAATATTTTTTAAAGAAATATAAAACTTCTTCTCTTTTTTTATTCATAATGAAACCAATCTTAAAATCGGCCAAATCAGCAAATGACAAAAAAAGCAAGACTCACCATAAATTTGTTCGTAGCGAGCTTTTTTTTGAGGTCAAGCCGTACACTCAAACTGTGATCTTCACAGATAAAAACATGGCTCAAGAACAAAACATCGATTCTAGTAAGGTTTTAGCATTTCCTCGGTAATAATACAAAATTCTCAAACCTTCCTTTTTAGATGAAAAGGGGTTGGAATCCGGAACTAATAAAAAGGATGAAATGGATAATCTTGACCGAAATGAGGTTCATAACCTTGAAAAATGGATGGATTATAACAAACACAAACAAAGTTCAATGATTTTTTTTTCTCGTTTTTTTAATTTTTTCATAAAAGTTTCAAATATGTTCAATGAGGTCAAGATGAAACAACTTGAAAAGGAAAAAAAATTGAAGGAAATGAGTGATAAAAGTGTCAAGGAAAGTTATTATCGTTTCCCCGAAATTCGTCCAAATATCGTCAATACAATTTTGGAAGAAGAAAAACACGTTTGCGTTGATGATAAGTACAATTTGCAATCAAACAAGCCAAAATTCTTGAAAAGTTTCGAAACTATCAAGACAGAAGCTAATAAAATGATCGTGAATGAGCTAATTTACAGGAAGGTTTCGAATAAATTAAAGTCCGATAATGAAAACAAACTTAAAACTCAATCAAATTCAACTGTCCCAACTCAAAATAATGAGCCTTCTGTAGAGCATGAGCTCACAAACAATACCATTAATAATTTCAAGCATTTACAACAATTGTTTCTGACTTATAAACAAAGCCAAATCATAAATTATCCAGATTTGATAACAAGAATACAACAATCGAACCAAACAATAGAGAAATTATTTGATTATACGGATGAAGTTAGGAGAATAACAGATAACTCAAAGAGGAATTTAGAATATGAGGCAGATCTTTTGGAGGAATTCGACGTGTTGAAAAAAAGAATCCAAGATAAAAAACAATCCCTGAAGAAAATTCGCATGCAAAATGCAGCCAACAACATGAAACTGACCATGCAAAATGAGACAGTTTTTATTTATTACAGAAAATCAATTGATTTTATTTTAAAAAATTAACAAAAGAATGAAAGGATAAGGTTTAGATTGCAGAACAACTTTGAAGTTCTTATGAACAAAGCTCAAAAAAACAATCTTCTTCCTTTCCAAGGCTTTAGAGGGAAGACAGAACAGATGGCAAGCGGAGTTTCAGCCAATTCCGGCATTGAGGAATTTATGGCGATGCAAGTAAAGAGTTCATGAATATTAATAAAATTCCTTCTTTTATTTAGAAAATGAATGAAGAGAAGGAAAAAACTGAAAAAATGATCAAAACGGAGATCGGCAAGATAAAAAATGACATGAAATCTAACAACATGAAGCTCGAATCAATTGAGAAAGAAGTCAATGATCTCCGTCAAAAGAAGTTGCATTTCCAATTAGAACTGAAAGATATCTATCTAATTCGTCTCAAGGAAGAGCTCAAGCAAGAAGATAATGATAGTATGACTTGGATCATAAAGGCGTTTTGGAGAATAGATAAAGAGTTCACCAGTGAGAATTTTCCTAATGACTTAGACCCTGAAGCTATCAATTATTTATATAGAATGGCCAAACAAGAACAAGAATTATTGGACCTCAAAGCCAAGCAAAGATATGAAATACTTTCATTGACACATAAAGGAAATAAGAATTTCAAGGGGTTGTTAAATAGGGATATGGGGGACCGTTTGGCTGAGATTCGCAATAAATTGAAGTTCATGAAGAAGGAGAAGTTCCAGATAAAAAAAACTGGGGCATCTAATAAAGTTCAATACCGATCAGATTTAGAAAAGAAATTGGAGGATCAAATGTTGGAGGATTATTTCAAGAAATGCTTAGGAGATCTTGATATTAATGATCTGGAGCCGAGAGATAATCAAGATGATGATAGTAAAAAAGGAGACCATAAGAATTATGAAGTGCAAATTAAGAACAAAATCGAACAAAACGATCAGATGAAACAAAGGGAAATCCAACGACTTTTCCATAAATTCAAGAACAATAGTCCAGATGATTCAGATTACAAGATTTTCACCAAAATCGTCAGGATTCTCTTTGGAGCCAAGAAAGTAATGGATATTATGACAGAATTCGATAAATTCAAGGAAGATGTGAGAAACAAAGACATTGGAACAAGCTCCGTTGAGAAAATTCGACCTAAAACCTCAAGATCCACTTCAGACTATAATAGAATAGGGACTGCCAAATCGGCGAAATCAACTGCAGGGATTAATAAGCCGCCGAACGAACAAAAGGAGGAGGTTAAGAAAGATTATGAGGAATTTTTCAATAAGATGACTTTGGATGAAAAGGCTATAAATTACAAATATAATATGAACTATAATTATACGCCGAAGGTCCAGAATTTGGAGGATATTAATAGCTTGTTCTTCACAAAGAGCAGAGTTCAAACTGCAAAAACTAATAAAAATGTTCATTTTTAAGAAAAAATGGAAAATAGAAGAAAAAAAATATTAAAGTTCTTCAAAAAAAATTTTTTTTCTCGAAAAAGTTTCACTCAAAAAAAGAAAATAAATTATATTCTTTTATTAAAATCTTCTTCCGCCTCTGCCGCCTCTTCCACCTCTAAAGCCTCCGCCTCTTCCACCTCTAAAGCCGCCTTCGCCTCTTCCACCTCTATGTTGGTTTCCTCCTCTATGTTGGTTTCCTCCTCGAAAACCTCTTCCACCACCACTGCCTCTTTCTCTATTGAATCCACCTCCAAAGTCTTTTCCACCTCCATTGTGCTTGTTTTGCCAAGGTTTGTTTCCTCCTTGATTATGGAAAGGTTTATCTTGATGTTCTCCTTGTTCTCCTCCTTGTTGAGGTCTTTTCTGGAATTTTTGGCCTCCTTGTGGTTTATGTTGCACAGGCTTTCCTTCAAGACCCTTTTGTTTTTTAACAGGTTTCTCTTCGTCATCATCTTCATCATCGTCATCATCTCCTTCAGGCTCTTCATCATCTTCATCATCATCTTCTTCTCCTTCTAACTCTTCTCCTGCTTCATCTTCATCTTCTTCCTCATCATCATCCAAATCCTTTTCGTCTAACTCAGCATCTTCTTCTTCATCATCCTCCTCAGCCTCATCCTCAACTAGCTTCGCTGGTTTACTCTCCTTTACGGGAGCAGCTTGTGCCTTCTGGGCTGGGGATTTCTGAGTCACAGCAGCTTTTTGTGGTTGGTTCACTGGTGATTTATGCACCACTACAGCCTTAGGCTTTTCTTTCGCTACCTGCACCTCTTCCTCTGAATCGACTTCTGACAGATCCTCATCATCAGGCTCATAATATCCGGACAAATAGACTTTGCCAGGGCCATGAGTGGAGAATTCGACCTGTTGTTCTTCACGGAAATAAAGGTCGAGGATCGAATGTTCATGCTTTTCCTTTTGCAAAGTAGCAATCAAATGCTTTTCGCCGGCAACGGAAGCCCATACTTGCACGAGCTTTCCAGCGTCGGTGGTCTCCGAAAGAGCCACGTTGGATATGTGTAGCAAAGGACTTTCATTTTTGCTGGAGAACTTCACAGGTTTGTTCTCCGATAGGACGCAACCCCAGAACATTATGCTTGATGAGAAAAAAGATATGATTTTAGGGGATATTTATTTGATAATTTTAATCTTTAGCGCGAAGCAGGGTATTTATACTGTATTATAAATTCGCCTTTTTTCTTTTTTATTTGCAGGAGTATTTATGATTCTTTAATTAGAGAAAAAAAAAGTATTTGACTCATTTTTTTCTTAAAATCATTATAAATTAGGTCATCATTGGTTCAAAAAACGATGTTGGTAGTTTAAAAATGTGTTTTCTTTGAATTTTTGACTGATGAAATTCAAATTGTTCACATAAATTAAAGCCAATTTTCCCCCTTCCTCATGATCATTGAAGCCTTCATCCTTTGGCACTGTGTAGTGAGCATATTTATAACTTTCATGGTCTCGAATCGAAGCGTTCGAATCATAATCATAGCAAACTACACAAAATCGGTTTTTCCCTTCAGAATGCACATATTTGATCCAACTAATGTTAATATACCCCACCTAAAAATAAGTTCTTCTTGTTAAAAAAATGGAAAATTCACAGTTTTCGAGGTTTCCACACTTTTCCATTCAAAAATGTAATTTTCGGAAAACGGAGTCACTGATTTCGGCATTAAAGTCAAATACGAAATATAAGGAATTGATTGCTGGTTTTTAAGGGAAAGATATAAAATGCGGGGGGTCATGAGAAATTGCAGACTTAAAATCTCAGTGAATAGGGGGTTTTCATTCGGTATTTCGTTAGTCATAGGAGGTGGTGTTGTCGTTATATGATAGTTGATTTTTGAGGTTTTTTTAGAGGCTGTGGGTCCTTTCCGCTTTTGAAGGAGGAGTCTTATGATGTATTATGTAATATAACTTATTTATCACGATTAAGTACCTGACATCTTCGAGATAGAGAAGCATATTTTCACGATGACGAGTCATTTTTTCTATTTTTTCGATAGAAATTTTATTTTCATCCAACGAGTTTTCTAGGGAAAATTGTTAAAATGGATAATTTTATTAAAAAACCTTCTTGAATATGACTTCTCATATTTTTTTTTTGAATATTATTGTTTGTTTTTTTAAATTCAATAAAGAAAATTAAATTTAGATTTATGAAAGCTCATCAAAGAATTTTGTCTTCTAATAATCAATCATCGTTTGCGAAGACTAGGTGACAATTATGAGTTAGCCAATCATTCCACCATCAGTGAAACAAAATGAATTATGCAGTTTTTGTCTTGACTAAAAACGAGCAAAACGCAAGCTCTCCCAACAACTTTCAACATGAGCTTTCGAGATTCGAACTCCTAAAGTAAGAACTAAAAAATCAAGAATTATCGAATCAAAATATTAACTTCCAAAAGGACGAACTTTGAGATTCTTTTACTCCCAAAACACGAACTCCAAGACTCATGTGATGTCTAGACAAAGAGCCTCTTTATTATAGGCATCAAATATTTAAGGAAATGGATGAAAAAACTATGAACTAAATAAGAAAAGTTCCTTGCGATCAACGAAGGACCAACTATTTACTAGATAAAATTAATTAAATTTTGAAGAACCCCAAACAAACAAAAAATAAAAAAGGTAGTATAGACAAAAAACAAATTTAAAAATTTTTCGGAAGTAAATTTAAATTTTTAAGGTATGTTCTTTAAAAATTTAGAAAAAAAAAGATTTTCTATGGATTATTAAAATTTAAAATTTAAAAATACATAATAAAGCAATACTCTAAAATTAGCTTATTAGTAATGAATATCGTAGTTGTGGATGTGGAGAAAATCCAAGTTGAAACAAAAAAGCAACAGAAGATGCTCTTCAGAAAGGGGATAATGGTTGTTTTTTTTGCCTTATTAATGAATATGGTAGTAAATTAAAAATAGCCATTTTAAAAATTTTTTACTAGGCCTGTGGAAATATCATGATATGGGGTAATCTGACAGATTATATGACCGTTCGTTTTGGTTCACAGCAGAAAGCCAATATGTTGTTCCCCTTTAGTGCAATAGCGATGGGAGGTACATAAGGAAAAAAATAAGTATTTTAATTTTTTCCATATAGTTGGATCGATTTTCAGTACTCAAATTCAAAAAAAAATTGGAAACAAATGGATGTTTTTCATATTTGGTAGTGCAATGACTGGTAGTTTGATAGCTTGTTCATTCATTGATAATTTTACCGCCTTTGCTCTGATATACACTGTTGGATATTCTCTTTCTATTGGTTTTGCATTTGTCAACACCATTGTCTGTGTATATGCATATTTCCCTCAAAAAACCGGTTTTTTGTTCTTACGCTAAATTAAACATAATTTTATTTATTTATAGGTATTGCGGGAGGAGTGATACTTTCTGGCTTTACATCGGGTCCCTTTATGTTTGGTCTGATATCTAATGCAGTCATTAATCCAAATCAGCTTACAAACATCCAGTCTTTGAGTGCTGACCCAAATCTGGAATATCGAATATCCTTGTTCTTTTGGATTTTGGCTTCCTTTTTTTTCGTTTCATTTTTTTTGGGGATTGCTTTTGTCGTTTATCCTGAAAAAAAAGAAGAGGAAATGTTGAATCTGAACCCAACAGAAAACATCCAGCTTATGAAACAGAATGAAAATGAAGAAAATGACAACTACACTGATACGAAAAACGAAAACAAAACAACAACATGCGCATCAATTCCACAAACCAATCCAGCAGTTGTTGGAAAAAACACTTACAATAAATATGAATGCCAATCCTATACACAGGCCCTTTCTTCATTGGCATTTTACCAATATATGTTGATTCCGTTGTTCCAAGCATGTAAAAATTCAAAATAACTTTTTTTATTTTTAAATTAAAAAAAGTTTATGGTCAATACATATTAAGTCAATATAAACCTTTTGCAATTAAATATATTGCTGAAGGAACTTTAAGCATTATAGGATCATTCTCGTTAATTGGAAATGCATTGGGGAGAATATTTTGGGGAATTGTATTTGATAAATACTCATTTAAAAAAGTTTACCTTTCATCCACTTCAATGCAAGTATAATTTTTCTATTAAATATATCTTGATTCGAACTTTGAGATTGTTGTTTCGCTTTTAATACCTTTTTTCGTTGATAACGCCGCAGTTTATGGATTATTTGTTTGTTTGAGCTTATTGTGTATGTCAAATTTGACTAGTGTTTTGCCTCCACAAACCGTTAAAGTTTTTGGAAGAAAGTTGTCTTTTTTTATTTGATAATTAATTATTTTTATTTTTTGGATCTAGGGTAGGACCTTCCTTGATTGGATATACGTATTTAACATTCAATTGTTCGAATATTATCTCTTTTGGATTCACAATGGGAGTAAAAAATTTAAATTTATATCAAATAATAAAATAAAATAAAATAAAATAATAATAGAATGTTCCAATAGGAATAGGGTGCTGGGCTGGTTGCGGACTTACTGTCCTGTGTTTTGTAAATGGACTTTTTTTGAAAGATAAATACGTTTGGAATCAAATATAATACCTTCTCTAAATTCACCTGTAACTAAATATAATTAATTATGTATTTTTTTTTTGTAAACAACAAACTTGCTTAGTAAATTAAAGAATTTAAAAATTGAAGAAGAATTTTATAATTTAAAGGACATTCAAACCTAATAGAATAAATTAATTTGATTTCAAAATTATCTCAAAATTTCTTATTTCAAGAATTTGACCAATTTTATTTTTTTAAGAACTTTTTTTAAAATATAAGAAATTTAAATTTTTATTTTTTTGAAAAATTATAAAAATTTTCAAAATCGAAATTAAAAATAA
>Ga0302186_10000946_pt1 | contig 25086 bp, 24 predicted proteins | sample II_Bog_E1_2_FD_198782 | JGI IMG/M metagenome (GOLD analysis project Ga0302186, IMG submission 198782) | Peat permafrost microbial communities from Stordalen Mire near Abisko, Sweden - II_Bog_E1_1 | ecosystem: Environmental > Terrestrial > Soil > Wetlands > Peat | place: Sweden: Abisko...
TCTGAACGAAATTATTGATAACTGCAACATTCTCATTCATAAACGAAGTCATCAATAAATCATCCCTCGCAAACTCAATACGAGCTCATCTCAAAGAGTTGGTCTCAATCGAATCAACAAGCCACATATCATCCAAGCTTAGGATGCGGAAAATATCAACAAAACTTACATTAGTTCCAAATAATTCATGGATCGCTAAGAGATGAAAAAGAATAGAAAACTTCGTATGAAGACAGAATAAAATTTGTCAAAAAAAGAAGGTAATATGCAGCTAAAGCAAAAGATAACAAACATTGTATCCAACTGTGAGAAGGAGCAAACTATGCTGCAGGAGGTTAAGAGTGGCATGAAAATATTTGAATACTACTGCGGCAGAATCGAGGCAGGGTTTGCTTTACGGGGTACCCGCCTCGCAAACTACCTTAAAAGTGAGGATTATTGATAATTGTAAACTGACTGTAGTGGCTTCCTTGACTTATGCTGTTGATTATATATATTTTTATCGTCTTTACTGACTTTGATAAATTAAATTAATCATGCTCTGTTAGCAGCTATAATTTAAGTTATAGACATGTACCGTAAGAATTAAAGTCAAACCAGCACAGAACGCATTCTCAAGAGTAAGTACTTGGAGAAGGACAAACAAAAGACTATACCCATTAAGGCGAATTCGACCAGAAAGGTTATGCTCACAGATCTCTGTCCCTAATAAAAGCTGAAAGTGGGCGAACTTATCAAGATAAATGAGACATGCAAGATTTAAAACCGAAAACTAATTGAAGAGCTCAATTAAATCCGACTTAAATTCTCATAGTGTCAATCTCGACTGGCAGAGCTATAACGCTAATTTGAGGAAAAGGACCTATAATGTCACAAAATGAATAGGAAAATCGAACTGTTAGAATAATCCAAAGTGGATGAAGAAATTGCAGCCGGCAAAATGAAGATGTAGCTCAAAGATACTCGTGAGATCATGGACAAAATCAATAAAGTCAGCAAAGAAAACAGATCAATTCAGACAGATGACATTGCTACAGCTCATGTCAGTATTCAAACAAAAAAAATAAAGCAAAAAAACAGAGAGATTCAAGTTGAATGTTCTGAAGACAACGGGTCTAAAAATGAAAAAAAGAATAACAAATCTATTGAAAAGATCAGAAAATAAAAGCAAAATTCTTTAAGAAACTCCCAATGCAAGTCGCTGATGACGGGCTCAGATAAACATTCATATCAAAGATAATAAGATTAATACGAGGATGGCTCAGTACAGAGTAGCAATAAATAAGAAAAAATGGAAGAGTGCTTTAATTAATTGGCGCAGAAATGGCTCACTTTAAAACAGCAAAATATAGCCAAACTCAAAAAATAATATAAATTATCCAAGGATTCATTTTTAAAGGAAGAGTTTCATGAGCCGAGCTAGTTTCAAGAATAATCAGAAGAAGCAGCTCCCAAACGATATAATTAATCCACTTCCAATGATCTTGATGACATTGAGCTTAATCGAATGCTGAAATCTAAAAACTTCAGTGCAAGTCGATTGATAAACTCCAAGGGGTTTCCCAGTGAAACTAAGCAACTGCCAATGCCTCCCTCAAGTAGTCTATACTTTCAGCCCACAAAAATAGATAAGAAAAATATTACAAAAGAAAGTCTTGGTAAACCACACCTTTCGATGAACTCAAGTAAGCCATAGGCAAAGATGACTATGCAGTAGTTACAAAGCAGTAGTCGCTACCCGATAAATGTCTACTAAAGTGATTTAATGGATTTGGTGGATGCCATGAACCAATGAAAGCTGAATGATAATTATAGTCTGTTGCATGTTTGCTAAGTTGAATTCATTTGAATAGAATAGAAATTTTATAATTTAATAATGAAAAGCAAACAGTAACTCGAGCAAAAACACAAAAAGATAAATTTGACACGACAGAACTGCCTGTTCAACCAGACCCACGCCTTCGAAGAGCTGGTGATGTTTATGGATTATAAGATACGCAAATAGTTCTCATCCTTCACTTTTCTTTCCATTTGTGGCAGTGAACGTAACAAGTTCATGGTTAATATTTAATTCGAAAACACATTTTCGCAGTTAAACTTGGAGGAGAAGGTCGATTTGTACGAAAAGACCATCAACTGCGCACTCTAAATGGAAAGCTAAAATACAACCCTGCTCTCTCTGGACAAAGCTATCGAGGAAGTAGCTTCTGAAACTAACGAATTAAAGCAGCCTTTGAAATTTAATATCGAGATGGAAAAAGGATTTAGGGGCTGGAATACAATCAGTTTGTGCCTTGATGGTTTTAAGCTGACTTCTGATCTGTTCTAAATCAATCTGCGCAATTATCTCATCAGAAAATCAAAGAAATCTGATAGAGACTGCTATGTCCTGCAGTCCATCCACCAAACAGAGCCCAGTATAATTCGATTCAGCTTTATCAGTTACTCCGACCGACAAAAATATCTTTTTATCATTCAAAGTCTTATTGATCGAGGTTATAAAGAAATGATAAGACATATGTTTAAGCCTGAATACATTAGCAACAGCCATCTAAAGCTCTCGACTTTGAAACACAATAGAAGTGATTCTAACTACGAGAGTAAACGTTAAAACTCAGAAAATGGCAAAGAAAAGATCCCCAAATTAAAAATACTTAAGCCACAGACCAGTCAAGGGAGCAGATTGCCGCTGATTAAATAGCACTCAAACGTCGTGCAGGAAATGCTCAAAACAAATGAAGATCAATACCTCGATGACGAGTTAGGAAATATTATAGACAAGGAAAATTAAATGGCAATAGAGGAGGAATAAAATTAGAATCGAGACACTTCAAGGAGTGGTGCCTACACTGTCAAATACTGTAAAAATGTATTTTCAGTTATGTTCCCCCATTTCGATCTGGATGATTTGTAGCGGCTGGACAACTTCAAGCCATTGTACAGCAATACCACCAATACAAGTTTTATTTATCAGAGTACGGATAATCACTTGGCATTTAAAATGGAGCAATTCACACAGTTAGATCCAATCTTAGCTCTTAGAGCCATATTGAATGTGCCCATCTATAAAAATTGGCATCCTGAAATAGTGCAGGGACAGATCAAGATGCGAATTACTTCATAGAACAGCGCAATCGTGTATTAGAAGCATAAAGCCTATTCAAAGTGGTACAGGGAAAGAGATTATCTCTATCTCCGGCATGTATTCAATATTAATGAAGACTTCTATGTTGCTGATAGATCCATATAAAACAGCAATTTCGTCCCATTCTAAACAATCGTCAGAGGGAAGATTGTGCATCAAATAATTAAGATAACTCGCATTGAAGCAGGGTGTAGAATTTTAATATCTTGCCAAATTGAGCATGGTGGACTACTCAATCGAACGCATGTCGAATAGCTAACCCAAAGGTATTTGATTGGCTTTTAAAAATTACAACCCTATTACGCAAATAAACAGTTTCGCAATAGGCTCATCAACTATTTTAGAACAGACTGGATCGTTAATCAAGAATCAATGGGCCAGTCCTCGCAGAGCATTCCACTCAAAGACAAATTGTAAGTTGAATCGGTGGACTTTTAGCAATAAATTTCATGCGATTTAAACTAAGATGATTTGTTCTTCAGCATAAAAGACGGAGATGAGGATGATTTCGATAAAATAAGTGTCCATGAGTTGAGAGAAGAAGAACTCATTGTAAAAGAAAAATAACTACACCTTAGAAATGTGCCCGAAGTAATCGAACTCAATGAAGACGGACTCATCATTCTGCCCAAAGACTATCTGCGAATTTTTCATCCCAACAAGATCGTGGAAAGTATGCAAAAAAAACGGATTATTCTCCAGTATGATGACTTTTTGAAGAGGAATCATTGGGTTATGAACGACAATGGCGGCTTTAGATTAATCAATGAGCAAATCATTGCTGCGCAAAACAACGTGCTCAGCTTCATTATGAGCACTCTTAAAAAAAATATTTTCTCTGGGAAGGGAGCACTGAATATTTCTCTTCCAGTCACCATCTTCAACTGCGATTCCAATTTACAAAGACTGTGCCTCTGTCTCGGTTTGGGACCCGATTATCTTTAAAAAGCAGCAGTATTGGCGGATCATGTGGAGAGACTGAAATACTGTTTTATCTTTGGGCTGACAAACTCACTCCTGTATGTTGACATAGAAAAGCCCTTCAACCCAATCCTCGGCGAAACTTATCAAGGTTTTATAGCTGGCTGCCCAGTCTACGCGGAGCAAGTGTCTCACCACCCTCCCGTGACAGCAATTTATATGGTGGGCAGAGGCTATAAAATATATGGCAGTATTTAAGCAACAGTCAACTTGCACATCAATTCAGGAGATGGAATAAACATTGGTTGGTACCATATTGTTTTTGATGATGGTCAATAAGTCTGTTTTCAAACTCCTCCTGCCTAATTTTCCGGGCTGACCATCGGAGATCGCAAGTTTAACTTCAAGGGTAAAGGGTACTATTATGATCGTAAAAATCAACTCTACGGAGAAATGAAGTTTGAAGATGAATCTGGTCTTTTCAGCAGCAATAAATGGAAGTTCAACGATCAAGTAGAAGTGTAACTCTTTAAAGTTACTGAAAAATTCCTCGATAACTTCATACAAAATTTTCCAGATGAAAAGCCTTCCCCTTCCAAGAAGGACATTCTTGAACGTTATTTCAAAATGGAGGGTCGATGGCCCTTCCGCATAACTTGCGAAGGTGAGCAACTCTACTCTGTAAACGATGACTTAGCCTTTGAATTAGTGGATTATCAATATCCATTAAATTCGAACTCTAACTACAGAGAAGATCTTTACTATCGAAAAAAGAACGATTTGTCTCGCAGTCAAAGCGAAAAGGAGAGGTTGGAAGTAGTCCAGCGGGAGGATAGGAAATAGAGAGCCAAGTACCATAAAAGCGAGCATTGATCTTTTAATATTATAGTAAATACCAAATAGCCAATTTTGATAAATTTTTTAATTTGGCGGCATGGAAGGCAAACTCGTGAATCAATTCATGTCATAAAAAGCTGGGATGGGCTAAATCAATAAAAAAATGATTGCTGAAACCATTGAAAAATTAACAGCAGGCACACCCAAAAGCGTTCATGAGGAGGAGATGCACCAAAAGAGATTTTTAGAAGTCGCAGAAATGCTACAAAAATGCCTAGCCTTCTCAATTGATCAGAAAGATATCATTAAGAAAGACTGGTGGAAGGAGATTAATTAGATGAGGAGGACCAGACAGTTAGACAGATACTGGGCACACTTTGACTTTGACATGTTTTATATCGCTTGCTAATTGCTAGAAAGGTAAGCCAATTTATATTTAGGCACGATCTCAAGGAAAAACCATGCGCTGTTGGTGGTCTCAATTCAGTGCTGTGCACTGCTAACTACGAAGCTAGGAAATATGGACTCAGAGCCGCAATGCCCACCTTTATAGCGTTAAAGCTTTGCCCTGAAGTAGCCTTATTTTAGCCCAATTTTACGAAGTATAAACATTTTTCTAACATTTTTCATTCTATTCTTTCAGTATACGATCCTTAGCTTTAATCTCACGGTTTGGATTAAGCCTATATTGATCTAACATCTCACTTAAAAGGTAAAAATACAGAAGAGATTGACGTATTTATCAGTTCAATCAGGACCAAAGTATTTGAAGCAACAGGTTTGACTGTTAGCTGTGGAGTTGGGGCAAACAAAATGTTAGCCAAAATGGCTTCAGAGTAGCATAAACCAAATGGTCAATTCATTATATAAAATAATGGAGATAAAATAGAAGCCTTCATGAATGAGAAAAAGCTGAGAAAGATACCAGGCATCGGGCCAGTCAATGAGTATTATTTAAAGGGACTAGGCATATAAACGAGCAAAGATATACTCTAAAATGTAGATACTTTGACCATTTGCTTTTCAAAGCTATCCACATAATTTTTTGTATCTTCAGCTTTGGGTTTGGGCTCTATCTAGCATGAATTCAAAGAGAGAAAATCTGTTGGAAAATCATAAACTTTCAAGACGACTGATGATCAAAAATTCTTATAAGAGCGACTAAAATGCTTATGCGAATAAGTTTCAATGTAACTCCAATAGTTGGGCTTTATGAGTATTAATGTGGTCCTTTCTTTCCAAACCCATAGTTTTGAGAAAAGAGATAAAACTTTCAATCTCCTAAAATACACTGATAAGGATTTAGACCTTTTCGATCCCTTGATTCAGTATCTCAAAGCCAATAAAAACAAGTACAGACTTCTCGGTGTTAAATGCAGTTCTCTCATCAAAACAGAGGATTTTAGGAAACAGCAGCTGCTAAATTACTTGAATAATCCTAAAAAAGTGAAGGAATAAATTTAAGATTAAAAAAATAGCGTCCACCATATCAAAAGCATGATGAGATCAGACATCATTGAGAAAGGAAAATTTTTATGTCCCATCTGCAATTAGTACGTCGAATGTAAAGGAAATATTTCAATGTTCAATAAGCACGTTGATAAGTGCTTAAACACCATTGAACCTCAACCAACCGCCAATGAAAAGCAAACTCAAAAAAGAAGCGATCAGAGTAATTTGAGAAACAATTCAAAAAACCAACAGTCAAGCAGTCTTAAAAGCTTCCTAAAAAAGGAGTGAAGCTATGAAAATGATAATTTAATTGACCACGATAAATGTAATTTTAGGTCAATCATGCTCCATTTTTACGAAAAATTTGAATCTTACTAATCTTTTTCTTTTTATTGGCTCCTCGACTTTTTCCCATCGATTAGTCGATGCTGTCGTCCATCCCATCGCCTTCCCCGCTTTCTGATTAGTCTTCTTCTTCCATTTGCTACTACCGAGCAAGTAAATGCTTTCCCCCAGATTTGGTTTTTCCTCCCTGTCTTGGCCTATTTCTCTTAGGTGCATTAGCGCTGACATCAATTCTGCCATTGGTATCTCCCATGAACGATTCTTCCAAAGTTTGACTTGTTTTACTTGTCGACGAGCTGAGTGAGAACAGTCTCTCAAAATTTTCGACCTTCTGTTTTTTGACTAAGGACTGTATCTTGGAAGTTTTCAAGCTGATGTAATTATCAAATCCTTTGAGAAGATTACCCTATATGTAATTGATGGTACTGCCTCTTTAGTGTCCTCAACGTAAAAAGTTTAAAGTTAATGAATTTGATGATCAAGATCAAGGATCTCTCGCTTGATTTGTTATCGAACATCAGCAATTTACTTTAGATTCATATTAATTATAATCCAAGTGTGGCTACTTATCGGCTGTAATATTAGTAAGGACTAACAAAATAATCAGCATTTACTTGGTTTAAGGATAAACTTAAACTATTATCAAAATGTACTTAAAAAATACGATCAAGGGAGGCATTTGTGATCAACTTTTTTGCATTTAAAATAAATTGTTTTTGATGATGACTCCTAAAATAATGTTATTGTTAGTTGCAAAGCATATTTATATAAGTAACTGAATCAAATAATGGCTATAAGTATTATTTCAATCAATCTTTGCTTGAGATTTACACATGCAGCCAGATAACTAAATCAGAACAAGATATTGCAATAACTGCAAGAAAAGGATAAGTATGACTCATTTCGATGTCCATTCAGCAGTGTGCCTACCAAAATTGGAGACTCCAGCTAGAAAACGAAAGTTTAAATTGAAGGCTCACAACTCATGTATCCGTACACACCCATAACCATAAAATGAAGATCTTATCCCCTGCCATCTGTGCGGATTTAGTCAAACTTTGGAATAATTAGATACTCATCCTGGAATATGCCCAAATAGATAATTGGAGTGCTCCTACTGCAAATATTTGTTTCCCAAAAAAATGATGGTTGATCATCTTTTGGTATGCCCTCAAAAAACTGCAAGAATAGATAAACAATAATAAGATTAGAGCACAGAGAGCCCAAAATTTATCATAAAATAGGATGATATATCAAAAGGTAATCATTATGAAGTCTCCTTTTTGTCTTCTGAAAAATCAGACAAGTCCTCAAGGATGCGTTTCTTTCTAAAGAAGTAGCAGGATAAAAAATAGACAAGGAAGACTCAAGATAGAAAGAGGTCAACGAGGCATTAAGAAGAAGGAGTTGTGGGCCCACAGAGAGTACATTTGCAACGAGCATCAAATAATATGTATTTGGATGGACTGCTAAATATGAGAAGAATATTAAATCAGCTTGAGGATGCCAATTCTATAATGAATTATAGGATCTAATAGCTTGCCAGTCGAAACAATTAAAAAAAGTCAGAGGGTCTTCTAAAGGAAGAAATCAAGCTAATAAAGGAAAGGCAATTTAAGCAGAAAAGAGGTTAAGAGTTAGAAGACTGCTCTATTTGCTGCTGTGTTATTGTTGAAAATCATATGGTCAAAGACCTTCCCTGCAACCATCTCTACCACACTGAATGCCTCTCGAAGTGGCTGGCCAAAAACACTGCTTGTCCTTTGTGCAAGTTTGACATTTCAACATTAGTGAAAGCCCCTTCTTCAGACAAAAAATCACATCTTTAAGATTTCACCAGTTATATATAGAGTTAGACGGAATAATCCCATCTTCTTTTGATCGAAAACGAGGGCCATGATTGATTCTCATTCATCACTTTAAGTAATGCTTGGAATTAATTTTATGACTTAGATTAGTTCAAATGTTCATGTAAGAGATAAATCATCTTTGGTCATTGAGGAGACTAACATCTATACCTTCTTTCCAAGTACTTTCGACTCTCTACCCGTCAACATAGGTCCATCCTTTTCCATCGGGAACTCCCTTGACAATTTGGCCTTCGTACTGTATAGAATCATCACGATTGTAAATAACACCCTGGCCATTTTTCTCTCCATTTTTATATTCACCTTTGTATGTAATTCCATTTTTTCCTTTGTAAACTCCATCTCCTTCTTTATTTCCATTCAAGAAAAAGCCGCTATACTATCCAGTTGGTTCTGTTAATGTCCCTGAATTAAAGTACAGCTACCATTTCCATGAAAAAGTCCGTGAGAGTTAAATGATCCATTGTAAGTATACTGAAAGTTGTCGGCTTCCCAAGTGAGTACTCCCTTGACCTTATGTCCATCAGCATATTATCCAACAAATGAATGGTGTTTGCTCTTCTAATGGCCTTGCCCATCAAAGGTGTTGTTTTTAAATCCCCCAATATAATGAATCTAGTTTGATTCGTAGTGACTGCTGTTGGAGTTTGCAGTGTTATTTACAAAATCTCCATTATAAAAGGATCCATCTTTGAAGATGAAAGCTCCTCTTCCCTCTGCCTTGCCATGTAAAAAATGGCCAATGAACAGTGATCCATCCTATTTATACATTTTTCCATAGCCATTCGGTCGATCGTTCTAATTAAGGGACCCAACATAAACATCACCCCCATATTTTTTTGTATGTGTCGATGTATTGGCATCATTGATCTCCTTTTGATAAAAATCTAATTCATCGATGATTTACGATGCTGATTGAGTGTTTCTTAGGCCTTGTAGCTCAATTAGGGGATAGGAATGATCTCCTCCTCCTCCTTTTACTCCTCCCTCTCCTCTTCCACCTCCACGGCATGCACGGCATGTTCATGATCATGTTGATGTTCGTGTTGATGTTCGTGTTGATGTTCATGTTCATGTTTAATTTCACTTTCTGGTTTTTGTTCAACCTCATCATATTTCTAAATAGATCAGGATTTACCAATTCGAGATGATCCTCATATGTTTTAGGCAAGCCTGGCTCTTTCATTTAAAGTGGACTTTCCTCTTTCCTGGAGTCATCGCAGCACATCTGATTACCCATATCTAATGTCAATAAATTAATAAATGCAATAAAAATAAGTTGTTGGCTAATTACCAAGTGGGAGTATAAAATATATTTAAATCATGAGATCATCGTGTTAAAAATTGAACTACCTTATGTTTGTAGGTCAGCATGAGTGAATCTGCCAGTACATATTTAAAATGATCCAAGGCAGATCCGCTACTACAATTCTTGATCTTGAAGATAGCCAACCAAACACTGTCGATTTTTACAAACTTAGAAATGCTGTAATCCTGCATGAGGGTGGGCAAATCTGGGTTTTTAACCATCTTCTTGTGTATTAGCTGGCATAACAGTTTGTTTTCTGATATATCCAGTAATTTTTATAAATGGACACATTTAGCCTCCTTTTGTTAGAACTGGGGGTTAAGATTGTTTAAAATTTATAGCACTGCCTGCTCAAGAAATAGAGAGTCAAAGTTTATCTCAAATGTCAATTGCTAGTTATAAAATTGATTCATTTGTTCATTCTTTTAACGCCACATTAAGCAATCCGAACAGATGGATCTTTTATGTTCTTGCAAAAACTCAGTTTTTAGAAAACATCCATTTTTGGGAGAGAAGTCTGCGTCTTTTTAATCATCAAGTTGTTCTGTCATTAATTTCACAGGGGCACAAGGCTTTAAATGAATTTATTGAAGCGCCAAAGAATCTTCTTCAAGACTACGGATGTAGGCCTTTATCCTTTATTTTAGAGGGTTTGCTTAAGCATTGGTAAAGTAACTGCTCTAGCTTTCTGCATTATCGATTTCATATTAATTTTAAAGCGATAGTGGATCATCAATATTGATTTACCTTATAGTTTTTTAGTCTGCTATTTCTTTGGGAAGACGATTCTGTTTTTCAATAAACTAATTTAGTTTTATTCTTTTTGCTGTTTTGCCTTCAACTGTCTCGAATACATCAGTTTCTTTCAATATTCTTTTCAGGTATTCCCGCTATTCCTAGCACTATATATTTTTTCCTAAAATATTTTAGTCCAACTGAGGAAAATCTTTAAATAACTGAAGGCTATTGTTGATTGAAATTGATTGCTAATTGATTGATAGGGATAAAGCATGGCTGTTTTGAAGCTATTTAGCGAGTGGTTAACCCTGATTTGCCTATTTTATGGATTTAATAGGATATTAAAAAGAATGACAATAATCCAAGGGCATTTTATTATCATCAAACAATTAATCAAACCCTAAAGTGAATTGTTTTTATTTAAAATTGCCCATCTATATTTCAATTTCCTCTAATTTTTGATGATTCAATTGATCAGCATCCATCTGTCTTTTCCTATTTTTTTTATTTCTCATTGATACCTATTACTTTATTCTACTATCTTTTACAAGCAACCTTTCCTAACACCCTAAACGTGCTTGATAATTGTTGTTGTTGCTAACTTTTGAAATAAAGGCTGACTGATTTATTTAAATTACCTCGTCACTATCATCTGGATTCATTTTAACATGCTTATCAGATGGAAATACTTTTGAAAAATTAAAATGTTTGGTTGGCTTCATGGATGTATCCTATCGATTAGACAAGCTGCCCTTAATTGGATTATTTTCATTTTTATTGAGTAAATTATTCTCCTTTGCTTCTGATCTGTTTTTTTTACTATTCATTGATCGATTTGGCAAATTCTATTGTTTGTATTTATCTACGATTTAAGGAGCATTCCTTAAATTTTAGGCCGGCTCCCACGATAACTCTTCATATCCTGCCCACTTAACTAAATACTCCAGATTTTAATCCTTAAGCTAGTGGAGCGGTATTTCTCTATCAATGGTTTGCACTGCCTTACGCTATTTTGGCTAGTTATATTTGATTCGATGTTATAAAATTTGTTAAATTTCGTATTCCACATCTATTTCCGAGCTCTAATATTCGGATTGATTTTAGACTGTTTCATGATAAGAGATGTAAGCTGGCTAAGGCTGCTTTTGTTTTGATTTTTTCATTTACTGCAAGGTAAATTACAATAATGGTATGGAGTATGTGCTTGATGATACTAATTGACTCTTAATTAAAGATATAATTGATAAAAATGCTCAAATTAAAATGATCGAAACATATGAAAATAATAGATACTGTGTCTGACATTTCACTTATATCCTTAGATTGCGTATTGTTTTACTTGCGAGGATCATATATGCCAAATGCCCAATTTAAATATTAGAATCTTTTTGCTAATAATTTGCAATGCGCAAGAGAATAAGCAAATAAAAAGATACCAAAATGGCAATCAAACACAATTCTCCCAACCTTTCAAAGCCAATGATGTTGGCTTCGCCCATCTTGACAATGATTCAATTACAGGCGAGGACTGATTGTTTGCAAAAGGTACGATAATTTGAAAAAGTGCGCATTGATAGAATCATAAGAGGTATACTTTTGGTAAATCAGGGAACAGCATGGAGAGCATTTGCTTTCAGTAGATATAAAAAAACTGCAGTTTCGAAGAGTTTATGAGACAATACTATCCATTTAGCGATACTACTCGCTTATTCACAGATCTTATCACCAAAAACTCGTTGGTATCTGATATTACTTTTATGGACTTTAAGCTTAAAAATTTTAGAATCATGAACACTTACTCGAGTCAGTTGAAACAGTACCGAGACAGTAAATGCAAAAGTGATACTAAGGTGACTGCCTCTTCGTCCATGAAGAAGGGAAAACATTTTAAGGAAATGGAGTATGGAATTAAACGAATCACAAAGAAAAGACTCAAAAGTATAGGAAAAAATCCAACCAATACTTCTTCCTCATTTATTAACATGTTAGCAAAGAATATATAAAAAATGATAAAAAATATCAAAGATTCTAGCGTTATATAAGACAAGAACAAAGATGACAAGCCATTCGTTCGATCTTCTAAGCAGCTTTGCTTAACGGACATTAGTAAAATAGAACAAGAAAGACTGCATACTTCCCCAGAAACAGCAGCATTCGATTCTTATGGGCTAGAAGGGCTTAAAGACAAACATTCCAAAAAGACGTTCCAATCTTCACATTTAATCAAAAATGCCAAAGATAAAGTAAAGCCATAGAAAGGAAAAGATACTCATCGATTCCAAACCGAGTATGATACTGACTACATCCGACTAAATAAATCAAAAAGCAAGAAATCTAATTCCAAATTCACGAGTAAAACCAAGCCAAATGGCCTTTCTCGTGTCAAGAGTACTGAATCTATAAAGCCTTTTTTCAAAGCAAAAAAGTGAACTTTGATTTATCATTTTTAATATTGTTCGAGTATTATTATCCTTTGTTGATGAAAAACATTTTCCTTCAGCTAAAACCAAAATTAGTCCTCAAACAGGCAGCCATCGAAAAATTGTTGGAAATCAACCAAAACGAGGAAGGAACAAATCCACTCGTTTAGAAGTATTTCGAGGATGAGGAGCACAGTGATAAAGAAAATTCTTAATTCGTGCTTAGTCTGATCAACACCTTTCCTCAGCCAGAAAGTACCTCCCTTTTCATTTAGCGAAAGATAAATTATTTTCATTGCTTGTATTCTTCGTGGCTAGGCTTCCTCCTGCCGACAATCTCACCATAATTCAATCAGTGCTAAAATCTCAAGAGTCCATCTTCAGTAAAATGCGATTGTACAGATGTTTTTATTGAGTTTTTCGCTTCTTTATAAGAGTACAACCAACGTATAGCTGAAGAAATGGCTGATTATAAACTCCATCAATCTGATTGAGCAATAATCAAAGATATCAATGTTTAGCAATTTCGTTTAAAACTTTGACCTGCTGTTAAGAGACCTTACTTTCCAGGAAAACTAATTCGTATAGATATATCTCAAACTCATCAATTACCTCTAAAAACATATCGTTTAGTAAAGATTTAGTTATTCAGCAAAAAACTTTGGAAAAGATATATTGGACAGTGCCTTTTAAGAGTAACTGCTGCTAATTCAAAGAGCAAGGAAGTCGATACTTTGATTGTAAAGTTGCTTAAAATTGGAGAAGTTACCCAAGAAATTATTGCGCTGATTTCACAAAAAAATCTAAACAAAAATGCGTTCTATCCTTTCCTGTAAGCGTTGCTTTTGGGAAATTATAAAGAACTTAAAACCCTGAATTTGAAATTACTCAGCGGAGCTGGTATTAAGGTGTCTGATTTTGAAAGGAAAGCTAAAATTCAAGCCATTCCCCGCATTCTAAATGGCATTAAGGTCGCAGGTTATGAGCAAGTGGCTAATATTTTGGAAATTAATAAAGATGAGGTGGAGAGCTACATTATTGAGGCCATTCAAGAGGGTCTTTTGAAGGCCAAAATAGACGAATTTCAAGAGACCATCATCATCAAGTAATTATTCTCTGATTCAGCAACATTAAATTCAGAGTACTCCGTCAATAAGAGCGAGCCAATTTGCAGAAGAGTATTTCAACTTTAGCGAGTGAGCTGGAACAGTTGGCTTGCCAGTGATGTGTATTTAGGCATTGAATATGATTTGACTTGTTTCTGTTACTATTCAATAATTGCTTTATTTTTGCATTGATTTGAATAATCTTAATAAAATTTTATAAATTGTGCAGCATGATAAAACCGAAGAGTCATCTTTTTAAGGTGAAGGTGATGCTCAATAAATTGGAAGCTGTCAACAATAAGGTCGCTTCTCGTTGCCACGCCATCCTCAAAATAGGTACCATTATCACCATGCAGACAATGATGAACTTTACTTTAAGGCCACGCCCGAACTCAAGAAGAACGTGGCTGTCTTCAACAGTGAAGTCGAGTACGATAATTATTCACTTTATTACGATTAGATTACAGGGCTATACGAAAACAAGTCAGTGTTAATGGTGCTTTAAATAGAGACCCAAGGGACAAAGGTCAAGATTGGTGAGGTGCAAATCAATATGGGAGCAATCCTCAATGAAAAGAAATATCGAATAGTGAATCAATTTCCATTAACGAAGTGTTATGATAAGACAGCCAAGGTGAAGCTATCAGTAGATTTTATACCCATATCGACTTCCATTGACCAGACAATCTTAATCAATGACAGAAAAGACAAAAAGTAAGTAAAAGAATACTTTGCTGGTGAAAATGTAGCTAATTCTCGGTAAGGAATGTAAAGACACCCCAGTGAGAAGGCAGCACAGTCAAACTCTCCTAGTAACAATGGTTATAAACAATCCAATTATAAATCTCGTTTGGCCGAATAATCTAATCTGATTCTACAGTAGAAGATATACGAGTATTAGCAGAAAATGGACAACTATCGTCTTTCACAGACCCAACTGCAATAAAAATTGCATGAGCAAATATCAAATAAAGATTAGCAAATTTCATCCTTGACAATTGATGTCAATAGAAAAAATCAACAGATTTCTAATCTTAATGTGGAGGCATAGCAACTCAAGTTTAGACTCAAGTAAATTGGCGAGGAGAATGTTTCAGTTAAGGAAACTAATCGATTGCTGCAGACTGCAGTCTAAAATTTAGAAGTATAAAATTAAAACTTAAAAAAATAGTGCCTGTCTCTTCAGTTATCGCTGGACAACCAGGGAAAGGCGAAATAGAATAAGGAGAAGCATCTGAGCAAGGAGATAGCCAAATATACAGCCAAGTATCTGGAGAGTGAGCAATAGAGAAACAAAGTAGTATTTGAGTTATAGACCAAGTTCAAATAGGAAATGGAAAAGAAGTAGAACAATTATCGTATCATGATCAGCAACAACGATAAAAAGAATATTGAATTGACGAATAGCCTCAAGAACAAAATCAAACAGCTGTAGAGTACAGGCACATAAAAAGAATAATTCATTGATAAAATTCAGACATAGAATAAGCAAATAACAGAACTTTTGGCAATCAAGACTATGGAGCTGCAGTAATCGGACATCAGAAAGGAAGACCTAAAGACAGAAAATGCGCGACTCAGCAAAAATGAAAGCAACCTTGCCAGTTAACTCGAAACCATACAATTTTCATATCAATAAATTGAGAGGGAGATATCTAAACTTAAAGAGGAGATTCAAATAAACAGAAAGGCAGCTTAACAAATTAAAATGTAGCTACAGATGGCCAATCAAACTATAGAGTAACAGCGCAGAAGTCTCACCAAATTTAGTAAAGAACTGCAAGTCTACCAAGAACGAGAGTATTATCTAACCGAAAAATATAATGACTAACTTGAAATGAAGTCTATTCATGAGGAAAATATACGAGGAGAGAGCGTTTACTTTAGAGAGGAAATTTACAAACTGAAAAATCAAATAAAAATAAGTGAGGAGCGTTATTAAGAGTAATCCTCAAAAAATTCATAGCTGCTGTAATCCTTACAGGTCATGTAAATGGAGATGGCCAATAAAAATGCCAATTTGATGCATCTGAGTGAGGAAAAAATGATGCTATAGAGTTAAAATTACAATTTCAAAAATAAATTTGCATAAATGGAGCAGACTTTGCAGTTATTGAAGGGGGAGAATCAACAGTTAAGTGATTATCTGAGGGAGAAAAAAGCAGCACAGGAAAATGATCAAAGTATTGAGTGGAGTTATAAGATTGAGGAACTACAGAGGGATATAGCTTAAATGGTGGCCAAATTTAAGGTGGAGAAGGAAGTTATGAAGGACAATTTTAAGAAGGAGGAAATCAAACGCAAAGAGTAACTGACGACCATATAAACTGCCTTAAAGAAAAGTAAGGAGGAATACGATATTTTGAGAAAGACAGTGAGCAAGAAAGAAGTATATATCAGGGAGTTAGAGAAGGGGCTCGATGAGATTAAGGCAAAAAACAAATAAAAAAATGAACAACTTCTATAAATTAAAGAAAAAGTAAGGTTCATCAGCGAAGAAAAAGAAGAACTTGAGAAGAGCATCTCTTATATTAGGGAAAGCGGATAGAATAAACTCAAGGATTTAGAACAAAAACAAAAGAAGGAGCTCAAAGGGATATAAAAATCAGATGCAATTAAAGCCAATTTTGGCAAAGTCATTAGTCACTTGCTCTAATATATAGGGAAGCCTTATCAAACTATTGTCACTTTCAGTGAACTCTCATTAGGAGGCACTGATATGGAAATAGCAAATATAGTTAATTTAGCATTGAGGAAACACTGTGAATAAAGAACAAGAGTGAGGGAATATATTAAAAAGCTATAAATTGATTGTTAATTAGGAAAGGTTGACTCGAAAAAAAGCGAAAAGGAAAGATACGGTAAGTATAAAGATGAGAAAAAATTTGAATAGGATAGAGCATCTCCGAAAAAAATAACTTTTGGAGTGAATGATTATGATTGGAGACAAATGTCACCAGCCCAAAATGTGAAAGCTCGTGATCCTTATGAGCTTTAAAATTTAATGTAAGAAAATAGTAAACTAAAACGATAGATATCAGAGCTAAAAGTAAAGATCAAAAATGTTGAAGAGGAGGTCGTTCGGGCATAAAGAAATACAGATAACTAACGCTATACAAAAGAGACAGTCAAACGCTAAATTGAAGATATCCAGGATTAACTTGAAAAAGTTAGTTTTCAGTTGAAGAAAAAAGAGAAGATCGTTGTTGAATATGAAAACGAAATGAAAGAACTTCAGGCGGAAGTATTGAACTTGAGAAATGGCCAGAATGGCTTCGGATCGGCGAAAAGCGGTTCACCTTCTCGATCGGAATTGAAAATGAGGTAGAAGGAGGAAAGTGCAATGAACAGCCGAAATGAAATAATAATAAAGGATCTGGAAGGCAAACTTGCGTACATAAATAAGGATAATGAGTAATTTTCCAATGAAATAAACAAGCAAAAAGGATAAATACTGTAGCTAAGAGAAGCAGTTGCAAACTCAAAGAATGAGAGTAAGGTCATGTAGGGCAGAATAAAAGAGAGAAATGCAAAAATTGCAACCATTTAGCAGCAATTTAATTAAAAGCGAGTCAGCCTATAACAAGAACTAGCTCAATAAGTCAATAAACAAAGAAAGATGCAATAAAATCTGAGTGATCTTGAGGCTGAGAAGGAAACAGAAAGCAATCGATTACAGCTTAGGATTTCAATTTTATAAAAATAAGTGCAGGATCTATAGAGAAAGGCCAAATCAACTAAAGAGGAAACCCGATAAACTTAAATCAAATTGAGAAGATAAAACGAGGTCATTCTCAATAGTCTTAGGTAGCGTATAAACTAACTTTAAACCACAATCATTGGGCTCCGATCATAAATTTAACAGCTCAGCCGAAGTCAAAAATAGCTTTTAGCCCGGAATATGGCTATAAATTCCTCCCTTTCTAAGAAAAACTAGGAGATATAAAGGATGAATTCAACCTTAACTGCCAAGCTTAATGAAGTAAGTGAATTGGAAGACAAGTTTGAGCTTTACCGTGGACAGAATTAAGCAAACCTCTCCCTAAAATAGGAGAGAATTCACGAAATGGAGTAGATGATCACAAACAAGGAGTTCTAGTTATAAGAGTATCGTTTTAAAATGGAGGGAAGATTAATGGACCTTTAAAAAAGACTCGAAGATTGTTCGGGTAGTTCTCCCATTAAAAGAAAATGATAGATTAATACACCATTATCTTTAATGATCCTTGCTTATCAAGCATAAAAACATAAGATGATAAATGATAAATGATAAAATGGTAGAATAACAATTTCAGAGCTCCTCCAGTTATTGCCTGCGGCTGCTTATCTCCTTACTAACCAAATCAGCAATTTCGGCAGCCGGAATGCCCAGCTTATTCATTTTATCAATTTAGTCGCTCACCTTCTCCACTATTGAATATTTATTAAGTATCTCGTAGATTTATTACACGTAGGGGTGGGTATACTGACTAGAGTATAGGCTCGCTTTGCTTAGACTGAACTAACAGTCCTCTAACAATCGCAAATAGCACTCAGACAAGGCTTTATAATACCAAATAGTAAAAGAGCGTGAGTGGATGGGGTTTTACAAGGCCTTGCCTGATTCGACTATAGTTTCGTTGAATTTAGCCAATAGAACTAACTCTGCTATCTTTTACTCATAGAAAAATGACCCAATGAGAGGGAATTCAGTCAGTTCATTTAGATAAATTAGTTTGCGAGTGGAGTTAGACAAATTCCCATTCTCAATTCCGGATTAGTTCAAGAAGAAGTAGCTGAATTTGTTTTCCGATAGTTCAAGTTTAAGGTATGGGATATACGATGTTAGGAATAGTCCTAGGAAGGAGCTCATGGCAAGAGCCATCACTACGAATACAGCTTTGAGCATTATTACGCGACCGATTAACAATTATTATAACCATTTCGAGGGCCATAAGCTCAGACTTATTTGTGTCTTATCTATTATTATTGGAATTAACCTTGATTAAAGTTAGGTGACGAGAATTACATTAAAATAAAGAAGAATGGCTGAATTCTTCTTTTACTGTTTTGATTTCATAGATTGATTGATTATATTTAAATGAAAACTGAAACTGAAGTGGTGATTCGCTTGGGCGAAATCCAAGCCAGCGAACACCTGCATTCCTTCAGCGATGGGTATATCATCAAAGTGTTTTTCGCTTGTAGCCGTACCGATACCAAAATATTCAAATTATTTGGAGAAACCACCCTCATTAATCAAACCCTGAAGATTCTTAATATCAGTGGAAAGGAACTATAATTTTGGCTTTGTACGACAGATAACAAAATTATTGTACTATTTGCAATACATAGGCTAATGCCACGATTCCACTGCCTAATGAACTTGGAAATTCACAGGAAGTTTCCGTTGATTTTAAAATGACCAGCACTCCTTTTGCAGTGGTAGGCATGACCATCACGTAAGTTTTGGAGGATGCAGGGTGAACAAACGTGAAATCGAAAAACCAGTCTACGTTGAACCTGACGAATAGCTCCTAAAAAAGGCGGAGGATCCCTATGAAAAACAACGAAAGGAGTAATAATAAGTTAAAAGACAAAAATAGGCTGAGTAGCAAGCCAATGCAGCAAAGCAGGTGAAGAAAGCAGCAATAACAGTGACAAAATACAACAAGAAGGACGTGCCCTTAATTTGAGTAAGCTCTGTTCTATATTTGAGAATGATATAATCGTATATACTTGACTAACCATAATGATTAGGAAATTGCTAACTTTTTTTAAAGGAGGGTTTATGATGTCAACAGTAAAGAATTTCTATTGTAAAACTGTAATTAGCTAGAAATACTTGGAGTCATGCAAGACGCAAACTCTGAAGACATCAAAAAATCTTATCATAACTTTGCTCAAAAGTATCATCCTGATAAAAATGCTGATCCGGAGGCTTAAATGATGTTTGTGTAAGCAAAATTGTAGATTTGACTTAATTTAGGGCCTATTAAATTTTGATGGATGAAGACCAACGCAAAAATTATGATGATTAGCATTCGACAAATAAAAGATCTCATAGGTCTGAGCATTTTAAGACTGATTAATTTAGCAGGGAAGTCTACAAAGAAGACAGCTTTGAAGATGTGTTTGCTTATAGCTCAGATCATATACAGATGGGGGGTAACATACATCAAGATATATATGTTAATTTTGTCGATGCTATCAAAGGCATTACTATTGGTAGTATTCTTTATATCAAGAGATTACATTTTAGAGAAATTCTACTTGTATTTTTTGTAAGGGCAGCAAATGTCGACCGGGAACTTCACCTACTCGCTGCAATTCTTGTGAAGGATCAGGCACAACTATCTATAGGGAGGAAGGAATTGTTACACATTTGGATTGTGGCCGATGCAAGGGAAGTGGATTAGTTATTAAACATCCATGTATAAATTGTAGAGCTACTGGTATTCTGCCTCAAAAAATTACTGAAAAGATAACCCTGAATCCAAATTCATAGCACGGACAATCAATAGTATTTCGGGAAAGGGTTTATCAGAATTAATTTAGGGTCATCAAGGTGAAAGAGGATCGAATGGAGATTTGATAGTTAAATTACACGTAAAAAAGGACCCTCGATTTCGAAAGGTGGGAGAAGATATCCATACTACTGAGTGGATCACTATTTGTCAAGCTGTTTTAGGGTGTCGCATAATGGTAGACACGATTTGGGGTAAAAAATAAGTAATAATTCCTTAAGGTTCTCGAGACGGATCAATAATTTTACTTAAAAATGAGGCAAATCCTCCTTAATATAGGGTGCTCAATTATTGAAGGCGAGAGGAAATCATGTTGCCCTCCTTAAAGTTGCCATTCCAACTCAAATAAGCGACAAGCAAAGGAAAATATTTAAAGAACTGTCCAAATAATAATAACCAGCCCACCCGCAAGATGAATATAGCAAGCCCGCTTTTGAAGAGGAAGACAGCATTTTTTCACGCATGAAAAAAGTTTTTAAATGATAATCTTTTTGTATACTGACCGTTGGTGCTATATAAATAATGAGAAAAAAATAAAATACGAAGACTGTAGAGTTCGCAAACCTCACTGAGGACCACAAGGCGGAATTTATCCATTTTCTGATCAAGAACAATATCTGTTTCCAGGAAGGGAAGGAGAACTGCACTGCACAAGTATCCATCAAGCCCAATAAATCATTGACTCAAAAACCTTTGAAATAAAAAAACGTGCAAATGCCGGCTGTCCAACCGAAAACATCCAAACTTGAGAAGGACATGCATAGTAAAACAATAAAGGTTCAAAAGTAGAGTGGCAGTGATCATGTCTTCAAACAGCTGAAAACTCCAACCAAGGAGAGGAAGCGAGAACTGGGAGTCTCATCTCTCTCTTGTAAAGGTCGGAACAGTACGATTAAAAAGCAAGCAAACCAGACTCCCCGCAGTGTTAATAAGCCCAGCAATAAGCATAAAAATAACACTGGCCAAGTAAAGGAATATGACAGTAAAGATATTACTTCATCTTCTAAGATTTACATGGAGCAGGAAAAGATAGTCACAAAAAACTCAAAATAAAATATTACTGAAAAGGAAAGAGACATTGCGGAAAAAACTGGGCAAAAAGCGCAGAGGAAGATCGAAATTTAAAGAGATAGGGTTGGCAATAAATATGCAAATCTGTTCGATTTAGGAGAAAAGGGTAGGGCTATTCGATGGCCCATTAATTTGTTATAAAGAGCAATTGAGGAAATATACGATGACATCTTTACTAAAAATACCCAGTGCCTTCAAAACAAGAATATAGGCACTGCAATAAAGACTTTGACACTAACGAGTTTTTCGCAGCTCGTCTAGGGATACTTCCGCAAAAAGTTCAAAGGCAGCAAGCTAACTGCTACCAATCTCAACAATATGCTGTTTTCTTTGTCGTATTACATTACTCGTGAGAATTGCCCCATTGTTGTTAAAACATTTTAAGACTTCCTTGTGGCGAGACTTCATCATTAGGACTTACTATATTATCTATTTGCGCGCAGTATTTTAAAAAAGGAGTTGAGAGTGACACAAAAGCTCAGAGATTCCTGTCGAAGCATGTAGGGTAGTTATTTTATCGAAGGGCTGAAAGCTAGAGATATTAGTCGATACTTGCGTGGTATCATCGGAAAAGATTCTGACTTGCTTAATTAATATAAGAATCTAATTTTGACCAAAATGCAGGGTGATCAAATCAACGCATATTATTTTCTAAGAATTCTTCTGGAAGACTATCACGCCAAAAGATTGAGCAATAGAAGCAATGATTTTACAAATGGAGACAGTTTTGGCAATACTATCTTCGAGGCGGATTGCTCCTATTAACACAACTAACACAGAAACACAGAGGAGCTAACATTTGGAGAGGAACCTGAATGTTCTTACGAATAATAGAGAGAGTTTCAATACGCAGATTTCTGGAACTGCCAATCCCATTCTCGCATTTCTGACAATCTCTACGATTTAATCATAGAAAAGATGGAGAAAAAAGTAGTAGAGCTGATATAGATCCTGATCAACGACACAGATCATCACCATGAAACTATAACTCAACTCTAAAATTTGTTACTTCGGAAATCGGAAAGCATGGTCACCGCCATCTTCGAGATGAACAAAATGAAATGGTTTAAGGAATTGAACATTAGTAGTCCTTCAGAAGAGGATATGAATTTCGTCGAGGGAGTGCAGATACGACTGAGAGAACTGAGGGAGAATCCCACTGGAAAGGATATAGGCGAGTTCTGCAAAAATATTCTCACTACTAAGGCTCTGGTTAATGAGCTCTAACTTTCTCTTATGATAAATAACTGATTATATTTTTTATTACTTTATAATCTATCGAGGCTGGCTAATATTGAAATATTATTTGAATTATAATTTGATGGATTCTTTGGTCGATCGGTGGAAGACAGCCCTGCATTCGGCTGATTATATGAAATATTCCCTTTTGGAGTCTAACAAAAGAGATGAGGATAGTAAAAAAAAAGCTAAGGAGGCTATGGTGTTGACTGATGTTAATTAGTTCAGCAAGGCGAGTTTGAGCAAAGAAGATAAATCCAAATAATCAAGAGCACGCAGTAATGATGGCAAGAAAAATTCAGGCGTTAGATAATTGAAGCAAAATGATAATAAAAAGATGGAGACTCCCAGCAAAAAAGGTAGAAAACATGAAAAGCTGATTGAAAACTGCACTAATGCCATTCTATAAGTAAGTTAGCCTGCTCAACCAGATAAAATTAGATCCAAAATAAAATCTCTTCTAGAAGATCTTCTCTTAAACGCCGTTGTATAAAAGACTGAGACCTAAAAGATGAGTATGATGAAGGAAAGCATCTCATCAACAAAGTTTAACTAAAGGGCTTATTCTGACTTGTAGACTCGGTATTTCTAATGCTAAAAAGAGAGGCAATACCTTCGAGGCAAAATGTAAATGATGACCAAAAGATATGAGAATATATAAAAAGAAGTCGAGAGATACAGTAAGATCGAGAAACTTGTAGATAACTCTATTGCTCGTGAGGCAGAAATGAGGCAAGACCTAGCAAGGGTCCATTTATAAAAGGAGGAACTGGAGAAAAGAATGGCCGAGCAGCAGTCCATTTTTAGTCAGGAAGTGCAATCCATAAGAGAGCTCATCTAAACTCTTAAGATGCATCTTCCAGTCAACTGATTTATATTACATAAGATTATCAAAAAATATAGCACAACCATCATGGATGATATTCGATGGCACTAATGCCAGATAGCGAACGAGTAAGAATGTTTGAAGACTGTTTCAGAATTGACTGAGGTAGACGGGTTGGAGAACTGGGAGGAGATATGTCAGCATTACTGTTTCTGTTACCTGTGGCTAAACTTTTCCTGGCAATGTCCACAGGCACAGGGTTGATCATGACCTTTGAAGATTTGCGCAGGGGGGAATTTCTAGCATCAGCGACTCCACATGTAATGAGTTTTGACGTTTTAATAACTTCCGGATTCTTTTGAGGAGAAATTTAAATGTTTTACCTTAGCCTCTGCAGGAGACTTTTGACTCCTCTGGTCTTCATCATTCTACTCATTTCTTCCTCCTGCTCCTTCTTTCTTCTTTTCTCCTCTTCAACCTGTCCTAATCTTTTCTTTTTCTAACTCCTTGCTTTTTTAGAAACATAGGAATTATCCAGAGAATTACAGACATTTCCCAAAGATTTATTCAGATTAGAGTCCTTTCGAATGGAATTAGAGGACTCAGAGTTGTCTTTGTCTCTATTGATTTCCTGTTGATTCTCTTCTTCTTGTTTTTTACCTCGACCGATTGATTCTAAAAATCTTTAAGTTGTGCTCTTCAAATTTTTCTTGCCAGTTTCACTAAATAATTGGATAATTACAGAAAATGTCTGAGTTCTTCCTCTCGATGCTTTTTACGCTTGCTCATCACTTAAAATCGAGAGGCATTTCCTAATTATGGACTGCTAATGAGCTCCACAGGAAACTGATTGTCTTCGTCTTTAGTGCGCTTAAATTTAGATAGCATAGTCGAAAGTTTAACATCCTAATCAAAGTTTGGGCTGCGGTAGGGAGTGAACATGTTGCTTTTGGCAGTCTGCATCATATCTAAAGGGGCACCCTTGTTAGAACTTAAAGCCAAAGAGCTCTGATCTTTCATGGGACTTGTTACTTTGGCAGTGCGAACAAACTGATTGGACGGTTGCCCCTCTTTTAAGGCCTTGTTCTCCGCTTTGAGTTAAGAGATTGTTTTTTAATAGCCGTCTATAAGTTTGGATACTTAAGCCTTCATATTTTCAATAAAGAGCTTGACATTTTGCTTATATTCTCTAAAGGCCGTTTCCACATCGCCGTCCTTCCTTAGATCCTCAACTCCCTCAAGCACCTTAGGAATACGTCTCAACGCTTGCATAATAAAATTATTATTTAGCTGATATGAAGAG
>Ga0302186_10000947_pt1 | contig 25080 bp, 24 predicted proteins | sample II_Bog_E1_2_FD_198782 | JGI IMG/M metagenome (GOLD analysis project Ga0302186, IMG submission 198782) | Peat permafrost microbial communities from Stordalen Mire near Abisko, Sweden - II_Bog_E1_1 | ecosystem: Environmental > Terrestrial > Soil > Wetlands > Peat | place: Sweden: Abisko...
TTTTTTTATTTACCACATATTAAAAGCATATTTTCCGATTTATCTTCTTCCATAAACTAATATAAATATTTTAAATAATAATGCTTCATTTATTTTTTTTTGCAAATTGGTTTTTCAAAGGTTTTAATTCGGAAATTGTCCTTTGGCTTGAAATAAATTAAATTTAATAGAAAAATGGACTTTTTCAGTTAATTTGTAATTTGTTAATAAACTTTTTGAATTTTTATATGTTAAAAAACGGGCTCGTCAGCCAGAGCAAAATCCATACTGTTAAAAAACAAAACCCTCGAAATCAAAACACGAGTTCTGATGAACTTTTTAGTTTCCAGGACGAATCCATTGAAGATCCCCAATCACATTCAATAAATTCAAGTATTTTCAAAGTTTTTCCCATTAGAAAAAGTCTTGATCTTTGAATCTTTATAACAAAGAATTGAAGGAATTGATCAAAATGATGAATTCCAATGAAACCATCCAATCGCATCATATTTCAGGCATGAAATTCATGATTTTTCTCATTTATTTAATCATTTTTTTCAAAGAAAACCTGCTAACAAAATTCCTTTTCACCATAAATAAGAAACTCATGAAAAAAGACTCAAGTTTTAATAACAATTCCAAGCCAAAACCCGAGATCAAAAGCCGGTTCTTTGAAAACAACTTCCTTTTTTCTCAATAAAATAACAATTTTTCAAAGGAAAAAAGATAGGAAAAACTTCTTAAGCACCAATTCTATTTGTTTATCGAAGATCTTATCCAAACCTATCATTCCTATAGTTCAAACATGCAAAAATAACCTGATTTCTAATAATAATGAAAGAAAATTCTGTTTCACGCCTGAAAAAAAAAACAGACCAATGAACAAATCGACTAATGAACTCAGAATATATAAAAACCTCGAAAAAGAAGAATCTTTTGTCTCTGAACAAAAGACTTGTTTCACTAAAACCCCGAAAAAAGAACATTCCTCATCTTCGCCTTTGAATAAAAGCACTTCGAAGCTCAAAAGTCCGGTTATGAACTCGTTAAAAGGTAATTTTGGATGATTTTCGAAGACTTTTTGTTGGTTTTTATAGAGAATTTCCAGAAGAAAAAAAGAAGGAAATGCTTTAGTTCTAAAAATCTCAAGGATTTAAAAGAGGTTTTATAAAATCATTTTATATGAAAAAACATTAGAAAATGATTTTAGGATGTGTTGAATCTGAGTCATAAGAAGGAAAACTATGCAAATGTGATCTCAAAGGTATTTTTCCTATGGAAATTCCGAATTAATTAAAAAAAAGCAGCTAAAAGAAAAGATTTCAAGCAATAAGAAAAAGAACAGCGCGGCTTTTTTCAATTCCATGGCTTTTCGTAATCAATCTGATGAAAATAACAACAAACTTCAGGTTTTTTCAATGAATAAAAATAACTTTGAAATTTATTGGAAAAATTCAGCAGATCATTAAAAAACAAGAAAACAAGAATTCCTTGATTCGCAAGGAATTACTCACTGAAATCCAAATCCTGAAAACTGATCTGGTCAATTTACAAAACAATAACAAAATCCTCAATGAAAGATTAGAAGAAGAACAAGAATATCTCCTCAGATTCAAACAATTGGAAGAAGATGTGAAGAAAGAATTAACTAATCAACAGGTAATTAATGATTAGAAATTTCAAAAAGATTTTCTTTATTCTTAGCTCATAAAACATAATTTGAGGAAAAAATTGACCCGGCAAAAAAAAGTCCTTGAAATCACGAAGGAAAAGGAATTTCCCTTAGTAAAAATAACAATAAAAATTTCTTGAAGTTTTTAAATATTTCATCCTTGAAAATAGATCGAAAAATTACAAAAAGTCCTACAAATCATAAATCATGAATGAACGGTCATTTTTCCCCAACCAATTTTTCCATTATTTATTAATAATATTTAATTTTAAATTTTTCATTTCTGTTTAAAAAGTTAATGCTAAATTTTCTTGATTAATTTAAATCTCTTCAAAAGCCTAAAGGTCTTTTAAAGTCCTTCTGGGTCTTCATTTCCATGGACCAATTTGCTTTTGAATCGCCAAATATCAGTGTATTTTAAGACTTCGCCGGATTCTCCAAAGAACTTCTTTTTGGCATAACCCATGATATCATCAGCCAAATCCTCATGAATGGTTCCTTTGACTTCAATATATTTGCAGCTAAAAGCAAATTTATATGAGAAAAAGAAGAGGAAAAAACAAAAAAATACTGTGAGCTAGCGAAATGACAACACATGGCTTTTCTATAACCCTCAGTCTTGTTTTCTCCAGAGCCATGAATCAACAAAGGATGGAAAAAGACACAATCTCCAGCCTTCATCTTTAAATGATGGGTTCCATATTTCAGGTTAGTCGGTAAAGCTTTGATACCGAAATAAGCCTTATTAACACCACCTTCCTTATCCCAATCAGGATATCCATGTTGTAAGAATTCGCCTTTATGAGATCCAGGATAAATGATCAATCCACCTAATTAAAAGTCAGAATTTATTTCGAAAAATCACATAAACATACCATTATCTCTAGTAATATCTTCCATGGCAGTCCAGGCAGCCACTATTTGATCTTCTGATCTAAATGGGAAATAGGCTAAATCCTGATGCAAAGGATGTCTTGAAGTCTTGCCCATATAAGGCGGCTTATTGATAAGCATGGTATGCACGCTTTTCACATCTTCTCCACAAAAGGATTTCAAATAAGGAATCAATTCCTTCTTTGTGCAATAAGTATAAAGAACCTCATCTTCTTGCCAATCCTGGATTTTAGTCACTCCTGCTTGTCCTTTGATAGCTTTTTTGGCCTTCACTAAGGAAATATCTCTCACTAATTGCATACCCATTGGTCTAGATTTGCCATCGCAATATTCCAGGAATCGAGATTCCCAAGATTGCATATCCTCTTTACTATAAAGCCCTGGAACCACTATATAACCATATTCCTCATAAAACTTGCGTTGTTCATAAGTCAGACATCCAGCAGAAGTGCTATAACGGAATTCCTCTTTGGGGGCTATGAGATGAGAAGAGAGAGTTTGTAATCTATCCATTGAAGATGGGATTGAACAGGTGGTTTTTTGGTTGTTTTATTTGCTTTTTTTTTGAAAGGAGGTTTTCAAAATTAGAGGCTTTTCTAATGAAAATGAGACAGTTTTCAAATGACGCAAACTACGCAATTTTTTATAAAATTTATTTGAAAGACCAGAAAAAAAACTCGAATTTCAAGGGGAAAATCCGTTAATCGAAGAGACTTTTATTATTTTTAAAAAAATATCAGAAATTGGTAATTTTTTTAATCATAAAAACCTTATTTTTGTTTAAAAAAAAACTAAACTTGAGAATAAAATTTTAAACAAAAAAAAAAAGCCTTGCCTTTTAAAATTTTTTAGAAACTGCCTTTTTTTTTAAAAATAAACTTTTTTTTTTCATTAAAAAACAAACATTTTTTTAAGATTTGTTTCATTGAAAAAACAAAGAAAATTCGACTTTCCTGAAACTTTATTTATTCTTGAGATTTTCGTTTTGTAATAAAACCACGGAGTTCAAATTTCCATAAATCTGTGAAGAAATCCCAATAGAAAACATCTGTTCTTTCCAATCAATGAGATACATCCTTTTGATGATTCCAGGCACTTGCTTTTCGAATTTCACAGTATTCACATATCCCATTCTTTGATATTTCTTCTCCAATATCCCGAAGGCCTTGCTCATTAAAGCATGTGGTATGAAAAGTCCAGCCAATTTAAAGACATCAAACATGAATTCCACTTCCTTTTCATTAAGAAAGCCTTGATCTTCATGTAAAAGGCTTCGATTTTCCAATATCCTATTAAGAGAAGAATCTGCGAAAACTACTTGTTTTCTAATCAATTCTTTGTTTTCTTCTATAGTCAACATCCTCTTCAAAAACACAAAAACGCTATTTGTGGGATTTTCATCGCTTTTCGTCTTAACATCCATAATCCGTTTCATTAGCTTCAGGTTCTTCGAAAGACTCCATTCGAAATCCTCCTTTTCCTTCAAAGAGCTTTTCATAGGAAAGTTCTTATCAGCCAGGAGTTCCAATAGCATTTGCAGGGAAAAGGCATATTCTGAGAGAAATTTGAATATGAGTACTGGAGATTTCTGGAATTTCTTGATCATGAAAATCGTCCATTTTGGGTCATTTTCGTTTTCATTGGGTTCGAAAAGACCCATCATATTCAATTCCAGGAATTGATAAAGACTAATATCCTTTTCCAAAGGCGCTTCTATCAATTGAATATGGTTTTCAATGAAGAATTTAGGCGCAGGACAACTATAGGAAATGAAGAAATTGCTTTTGATGGATCTTTTGAGGCTTTTAAATCGATCATCTCTGAGGATTCTTTGGCTAAGTGAGGACTTTAATTTCGAGAGATCGAGATTTTCATTCAATAGACACGTGATTATTGTATATTTTTGGGAAGGATATGGGGGATTGATGCGAATTTGACTCACAAAATAAAGGAAATGCTTGAGAATGAAGAAAAGGAAGATCGGATAGAACAAAAAGCATAATAATGGATAATTCCCAGTGAACGATGAATTGGAATTCGGAGAAATCAAATAAGAGACATATGAGAACAACAATAGCATTTTATTTAAATATTATTTCTTCTTTTTCAAGGCTTTTTATAAATAATATTGTTTACTTTTAAAGGTCCAAATCCAATATTAAAAAAACTATATATTCCAATAAATTCATTAGGAATTTCATGATTTTGGCTTGAGATTCTTTTATTTTCTCGAATTTCGCTCTTTCGGTTAGAAGTCGCGATTTCATTGAAATCAACAGATCTTTTATATTTCCTTCTTTGAATTGAAATTCGATATTTTTAAGTCTTTTCTCATGTTTTTTGCTGATTTCATCTAGGAAATTCGATATTCTGAACCAAATAAACAATTGTTCATCGAAACTATAAAGCTCGATGCTTATTTCAAAAACTAGCCATGAGGTTCTTAATATATTCAAGCTATTATCGAGGATTTGGCTTGAAAACATGTTTTTTTCATGTATTTTCAAGAAAATATCGAAGATTAATAAAGCCATTTCGATTTTCCTTCCTTTAAATCCCCCATTAAAAGCTATAATAAACTCTATTAAAACCTTCATTAGAAAGTCCATTTCTTTATTATGATCTTCCCCTAGAAAACCCAATAACGAATTTATCATAAGAAATCCATGTTCTAATGTAAAAAACCTCTTTCTATCTATTTGGCCTTTGAAAAAACCCAGAACTCCAAAGAAGCTTTGTTCCTGAAGTATATTTTCGATAGTATTTTTGATTTCCTTCAATAATTCGCTATTTATCTCCTCATTCAAATAACTATTCAGGATATTGCATATTAAAACACAGGCCAAATTGCCTATAGTCTTAGGATAAGAAGCCCATTTATGTTCTATATTACAAACAATTTCCTCAATAAAATCTTCATTTTCGATATATCCGAACAAATACTTCAAATCCTCGTTTTTAAACGCCAAAATCAGGTTTTTCATATCGATTTCCTCTGAAGTCCATTGTCTTTTCCTAGTATTTCTTTCAGTAGGAGTCTGGAATTCAATAAGTCTGATTTCCTTTTTTGGGGATTTGAAGGTTGTGTCTATAAAGGGATTATTGGCATTATGAGGACTTTTTATAGAGCTTTCACGATAATGAGGACTGGAATTCAAATGATATGACTTCAAAACGGCTTCTGAGGAATAATCATAGGTTATTTGCTCAATAGGTTGGCAACAACCCATAAAAAACTCAATGAAATATTATAATTTATAAAAAAAAGATGTATTTTGATAAAATTTAGAAGGTTTTTTTCTCTTTATATTAAATCGAAGCTATTTTCAAAGAGAGATTTCGGGTTTTTCTCGATTTTATCCTCAGGATTGAATTTTATAGTCGAAAACATCTCAAAAGGGTTGTTTTTATCCTCAGGTTTAGGCTTTTTATCCTCAAGTTTAGGTTTTATCAGAATATCGACGAAATCGAAACATTTCTCAGGGTTTTTCTCTATAATCGCCTTGCTAGCGAAATTTTCAATGTTATTTATTGAGGAATTCGCATTAAAAGGAACGATTTTCGTGAAATTATTAAGAGGATTCTGGAAATTCATTAAAGGATCGATATTGATATTGGAATTATTATTAATCTCATTAAAATTCATGATTTTATTCAGATTATTCAGAGAAATCCCGTTTTCTTGATTATTTAATGAATTCAGGTTATCAATGCCTATATTCTCATTATTAGCCAACATTTCCTCAAATGGATTATGACTTTTCTTTATAGAAGCCGAAATCTGATTTTTTTCAGGCTTTTTTATTGAATTTCCTAAGGAATTTATAACCAAATTGTTGATATTCATAGGGTTTTCAGTCTTTATCGGAGTTGAGACGAAGGAAATTTTCTTTTCTATAGGAAAATCGAGCTTTTTCTCTTCTAAAGATTGTTCAGATATTGGTTGGAAATTTTTTGAAGGTTCATTAATTTGGAGGTTTTTATCGAAAAGCTTGAGGAAATCGAAATCATCAATTCCGTCTTCGTTTTTCTTGATGATTTCAGGCTTTTCCTTTGAAATCTGATCTATTTCGTTCATGGCTTTATCGATTTTTTTCTTTTCATTTTGTTCTTGTTCTGATATTTGTTCGAATTCCTAAATAAAGAAAGTCTTTAATTTCCTTTAAATTCCTTTAAATTCCTTAAAAAACCTTCATTTTTTCCTCATAAACCTTTTTGATCAAATTTTGAAGGATTTCATATCTTTTCAAGAACTCTTCTTTTCCAATGGATTTTTCACTTAAAGCCGGAATTAATTGAGGGATGATTTTATTAGTAATTCCCTAAGAAAAATCATTAAAATCTCTACTTTTTCAATATCGAAAGCTTTAATATTATTTACCTCAATACCGATAATTTTTGCCATCCCATCATACATATTCAAGACTATAAAGGTCAATTCTGTCTCGTTATTCGATTTTTTAAGCGTTTTTTCCAATATCGGCATTATTAAATCATTTACAGTGGTTTTATCGAAAATGCTATATATTTTATTCAAGGCGAAAATCGCGTTTTTCCTGGTTTCATGCCTTTCATCAGAACAAAGCTTCAATAATTTAGGCAAAATCCGGTTTTTTATCAATGGAAAATCCACCTTTTTCACTAAATATTCAGTATTCTTCAAAATCGCTACTTCCAATTTCGGCACTCCGCATTCATAACATTTCAAAAACAAAGGCAAAAGCGAACTTTGAAGTTCCGAATTCGTGAGATAATCGCCCATTTTCGACATTCCATTCACTAAAAGCAATAAACTTTGAGCCGAAATCTCTTTCAAAACCGTTAATCTCTTTATAGCCGGCCAAACTATCGTTATGAACTCCTCTTTATTAGAAAAAAAGTTATTTTCTTCTAATAAAGACTGGATTATTGATAGAATTACTGAAGAACAATGATCTTTCGTTATAAACTCCAGGATTTTTGGAAGAATCCGCTTTTTCAATATCCCAGGCTCGAATTTCATTATAATTTTCATCAAACCCTTGAAAAAGCCTGTTTGTTGAGCCTCATCTCTTTGTCCTAATGAATCTAAATAATTCAAGGTTTGAACCAAAGGATCATTTAACCATTGGGAATTATTGATTTCCTGGATCGTGGGTCTCGATATCGGGTTCAAATTCAACATTCTCGATAAGAGAAATTTCAGATTTGATGGTAATTTCTGGAAAAAAGCGAAACCTTCTAATTTATTCAGAAAAACCGAGATTTCTTCTTTATGTTTCGAAATCGAAGAACCTGAAAAATCGGCTTCTTTCTTATCATTTTCCTCTGATTTCCTTAAAATCGCCAATATAGTCATCCCCAAAGAGAAAACATCAGCCGCGAAGCTGATTTTTGTATTAGAATCGAAGATTTCAGGCGCAGAATAATCGAGATTCGGACAAAATAAAGCTGGGAAATCCTTTAAAACGCTATCATTTTCCTTAAAAAGCTGTATTTCAGGTTCTTTATTAGTGAAATTAAAGCCTGAAAGCTTCCATTTGTTGGATTCTGTGATATAGATGTTAGCAGGACATATATTCAAATGGACCATTTTCACGTTATTATGTAGGAAAAGCAAGCCTTCGATGATTTCATGTAAATGAAGTTTGAATTCGATTTCTGATTGATGTATTTCTGAGAGATTATTGCTTTTAAGCAGATTTTGTATTGAATTCGTGATCTTTTCGCTAGCGAAAACAAGACATTTCTTATGTTCCACCAAAGGTTCTGAAAGATTCAAAATTGAAGGATGTTTGAATTTCATGAGATTTTGAGGTTCTTTCCTAAGAATTGCAAAGACTTCTTCTTTAATGGGATTTGGGATGTTTTTTCCTTTCAAAACGCGCTTTTTAAAGACAAAGGCAGAATATGAGGAAATCCGGTCTTTCTCATCAAGTTTATTGGCAGAATAGACCTTCCAAAGCTCTTGATGGCCTGATTCCAAATAAGGATCCTTTTGAATTTCATAGTTTTTGAGGAGTTGATTGCCCATATATTAGCAAATATATTCAAATAAAGGTTTAATTCTTTATAAATTAAGAGTTTTTTCTATTAATTTGCAAGCCAATATTATATATAACTGTCCCAAAATGAACAAATTAGAGGCTTCAATGTTAAAGTCCTCTTCTTTCATTATATCTATAAAATAATGAGCTTATTTCTTTTCTTTTATTAGAAACATCGTTTATGAGAAAAACGTCATTATAGAAGAAAAGATCTCGAAACCTAATGGAGAAATCCTCATAAAACGTTATCTTAGAGGCAAATTCCTAGGAAAAGGTGGTTTCGCTCGATGCTATGAAATCACAGAAACCCATACAAAAAAGGTTTTCGCAGCCAAAATCATCAGTAAAACAACTTTAGCGAAAAACAAGGCCAGACAAAAGGTCTCTTTTTTGAAGTTTCTCTGATAAAAAGAATTATGTCTATATATTAGCTTATATCAGAAATAAAGATCCATAAATCGTTACAACATCAAGGAATCGTGACTTTCGAACATGTGTTCGAAGATCAGGAAAACGTGTATATTTTATTAGAACTTTGTTCGAATCAGGTTTTTATTAACGCTCTATTTACAAAGATTAGGGGTTTTTCCTTGTTTTCGAATAGAGTTTGAAGGAATTATTGAAAAGAAGGAAAAGATTGAGTGAAATCGAAGTTCAATGTTATTTACTCCAAATGATTTCAATAATCAAGCATTTGCATTCGAAATGGGTTCTTCATCGAGAGTTTTTCTTTTATTTCAATTCTTTTTTATTTCAATTTTTATTTAAATGAAAAAGCTTGAAATTAGCTAATTTCTTCTTGAATGATAAAATGGAGTTGAAATTAGGTGATTTTGGCTTGGCCTGTCGTTTGGGAGCAGCGGATCAACGTCGAACGTTAATTATAAGCAATCTAAGCTTTTAAAATAAGAGAATTCTTTATAAAAGGACTATATGTGGCACTCCTAATTATATAGCGCCTGAAATCCTCCCTGAACATAATGCCAATGGTCATTCATATAAAGTGGATATCTGGTCTTTGGGAGTCATTATGTAAAAAAACTCTTTGATTTTTTAATTAAATTGATTGATTTCATGTATAGCTATACATTACTTATAGGAAAACATCCTTTTGAAGCTTCTGATGTCCAGGCCACCTATAAAAGGATAATACAAAGAAGTTATTCTTTCCCTGTAAAAAGCATCTTTTCTTTGATTATATATCTAGAGTTTTTTCTTTTTCTTTATTTAGGAATATATTCATATCTCTGAACCAGCCAAAGCTCTTATCAAACAGATTTTCACATTAGAAAAAGACCGATTTTCTATTGATGAGATCTATGAACATGAGTTTCTCAAACAAAAAACCTTTATTCCATTAGCAATGCCTCTTTCTACTATCACCTGTCCCCCATCCTTAAGTTATATCAAGTATCTGTTTTTTCCTTTATTGAAAATAACCTCAAAAGCAAATTTTAGAACTCTCTTTGAAAAATCGAACGAAAATAAACTCCCTAAAGTAATTTCCATTCAAATCAATGAGTTTTTCAGGCCAAATCAAACTTCTCTTATTGAAAAAAACGAGAATTTCATTGAAAACCTCGAAAATCGCATCGATGAACATCAGAAATCGAACTTGGGCTTTTTTAAAGAAAGCAAAATCGTCAAACAAACTCCAATTTCCCATCCTCAAAGCAATTTCCTGGTTGATTCCTCCAAAATCTTGCCTTCTGAATCGATGAATCAGAAAACCGAAGAATTGAATATAAAGGAAAAATTACAAAAGGAAGTGATTGTAGAGAAATGGTTGGATTATTCCACGAAATATGGTATTGGATATAGTTTAAGCGATGGGACTATTGGAGTGTTTTTCAATGATTCCAGCAAAATCTTGATCCGAGATGAGAATTTCTTCTTTTATATTGAGAAGAAAAAGGATAATAATCATCATGAACAATTGATCGAATATCATCTGCATAATTGTCCCCCTGAATTAGAGAAAAAGGCCATGTTGGTAAATCATTTCAAGAGCTATTTGGGAGAAAAGCCTAATGTAATGAGTTTTTTATCTTGAAGTTATTAGAGATTTGATTTCTTAGGAGTCAAAAGAGGAAGAAAAAAGCAGGAATGTCTTAAATAATGATCAGAAAATGGGTATTTTCTTTAAAATTTATCACAATTTATCCTTTTTATTTAAACAGTCTTTGTGAAAAAATGGATGAAAACCAAACAGGCTATAATGTTTCGACTCAGCAATAAGCTCATTCAAGTTCTCATTTTTTTCCATAGAAATCTCAATCTTTATTTATAAATAGGTGATTTTTACAGATCATACCCAATTGATCCTTAGTTCTGATGATAAATTAGTACTTTATATAGGGAAAAACAACGAAAGGACTGTTTATCCATTACTCACAGCCCTTGAAGATGAAGACGTCGAAATGTCGAAAAGATTGAAATATACTAGGGAAATCTTAGCCCATATGATGATTTCACAACAACAAAAAGAGAAAAAGCTTTGAAAATTCTGAGAGAGAAAAAAAAACTCATTAATTTGTTTTGTTAAAAAATGATTAAAAGAGAAAATTTTTAAATTCAGATTTTACCAAATTTTCATAAAAATTCTTGAAAAACGCTCAAAATTATGAACAAAACCTCTTCTCATTCCCCTTCATCGAGTTCGAATTGTTCTGAGAATCCAATTCCTCGCATCAAAAAGAAAATGACTCAAAACAAGCTTCATTTCTCGAAATTACAGGAAAAAGAGTCTTTGGATCTTGACGAATCCTCTGAAAGCAAAAAATATATGAAAATCATCAATTCCGCCAAACGACATCCACTCAAATATCATGAATATCCCAAACTCAAATATAAGGATCATATTTATAACCTCAATGATACCATCATGGTCTCCAATTGCGATGACCCTGAAAACGACTTCATTGCGATCCTCAGGAAAATCATGAAGGCCATTTTCCAAGGCGGACTTTATATCATAATTGAGGTGCAATGGTAAATTTCATTAGAAAACTTTCATTCCTTAATATTCGCGTCCCAAGGTATTATAAGAAATCTGATCTTCCTGTTAAATATGCGAATTCCTTGAAATATATCAGCGAAAATGAGGTTTTCCTCACTGATCATAAGGATTTCACTAATGTGGAATGCATCAATGGGCCTTGTGCGATAATTTCCTTTGAGGAATATGAGGCATTGAGTGGAATAACCAATAATACTTTTTATTCCCGGTTATTTTTCATTAGATTTATTAGAAAAAACGGTTTTTTTATTATTTAGCTCAAGTTATGACACCCAAAAGAAACGGATTACTCCTCCTATTGAAGAATGGACGAAAAACTGTGTTTGTAATTCGCCTATAAATCCGGATTACTTATATGTGCAATGTGAAGGGTGCACTCAATGGTTTCATGCAGAATGCATGGGGATGAATGAGGAACAGGCTGGTTTGGAAGAGCATTTCAAATGTCTGAAATGCAAATGCGATTAAAAAGATTAAATTAAATTATTATGAATTCTTGTCTTTTAAAAATCAGATGTCGTTTTTTAAGACGAAGAATATATTTTAACATTAAATTTTATAAAGAAATTTCTATTTGAGTTTCAATAGCAAATGCAGGAAATCATTTAAATCGAAGAATATATTTTAACATTAAATTTTATAAAGAGTTTTTTCTATTTGAGTTTCAATAGGAAATGCAGGAAATCGAAAGGGAATCTGATGAAAATTTCATGCATGAATGCGAACAGGCAATTCTTGATCGAGATGAGAAAATCACTAGTTTATTAATAGAACTTTCTAAAAAAAACGAACTTTCTTCTGGACAAAGCCAATATGCGAAAATCGAAAAATCGTTGCTTTTTTCTATGAAAAAATTCGGAAAAATGCAAAAATGGTTCCAGAACTTCGAAGAGAAAAAACTCATGAAACTTCAAACCATAAATTTGAACCTCAGGCAAGAAAACAATGAACTCAAGACTAAACATCAGACTTTCATGGACAAAAGCAATCAAAAGGAATTGAAAACAAATAATTTCATGATAACTTTGAAAAAAGACCTCAATAATCTGAAATCAGAGCTACAAAATATCAAAACCAATCAAAAGGAATGTGGGAAAACCATGAATTTCTTCATAGAAAAAAATAAGGAAAAATTAGCCTCGATTAGAAAATCTGAATTAACCAATGAAAAAAAAGAAAAACATGAAAACAGGGGTTTTTCCACACCTGAAAACCTCGAGAGAAAAAAAAAAAAGGCCTCAGAAAACACCGTTTCGACCAAATCCTCACAAAATCATGAAAACAAACTGCTGAAAGATGAATATAATAGAAAATCAACTGTTATTCATTGCATTTTGAAGTCTTTGAATCAGAAAAATCTGCTTGAAAAGCTCAAAAATATCAAGAAAAAAAATAAGGTTTATTTGATTTTTTATGGGGTTTTTTTCTAATTTTTTAGTTTAGATGGATAAATGCGTTTCGACTGAAAGAGAGGAGTTTTTATCAAAAAAAGTAGAGAAAAGGAATGAAGAAATATATTATGTCAAGACACAACCGAGCTATTATGTGGAAAAATGCTATTTTGATAATTCTGAGAAAAAAAAATCGAATTTTTCTTTACAAAATTCGTTCAATAAAAACAATTATGAAAGAGATGTCTCGAATTTCCTATATAATAAATGCCTCTCTCAGAAAAATATTTATTCCTTATGATTTAATTAATAATAAAACATTTATATTTAAATGCCTAAAAAAATAAGTTTTCAGAAGATTTATTTAAAAAAGACCTATTGTTATCAAATTATATTTTTTTAAATTCTGATTTTCATAAATACTTCAAAATTTATCAGCTGTGGCATCAGCATCGTCAATTAGTCAATTAGATGGGAGATTGTAAAAAAAAAGTCTTTTTATGGCCAACATAGATTATAATGCATTTTTACGCATATTCTTACAAAAAAAAAGTCTTTTTATTCAACTTTAAGGCCGACATAGATTATGCATTTTTAAGCATCTATTGAAAAATTAGAAGTATTTGGTTTTTCCAGTTTTAAAAAGAGGATTTAAAACCCAATGATTGATATTTGGTGTACTGCCATAAAATAAAATTTCAAATTTGAATTTTGATAGATATATATATATAAAATTTGAATTTGAAACAATTTAAAATTTTTTTTCATAAAAACAAATGAGGCCCATCTTTCGGCTGATTTACCTCCTGAAAAAATCTCTGAAACAAGCAGATGCATATGCTTCTCCTGTCCAATTTACTTTGAAGAAAAACAGAGCATTCAAAACAGCCTGTGGTGGGTTTTTAACTTTACTTGCCCTTTCAGTCTTCTTTGCCATTGGATATCAAAGCTTCGTTGATTTTGTGACCATGGCAAATTTGACAATCTATACAATAGATGTCTATGATTTTAATCCCGCCTTCATAGATTTGAATCCATCGAACATGAATTGGGCAGTTTCTTTTTCCACTCCTGCCTACAATTATGCGAATTATTTCAATATTACGGCCTATTATGGCATCAACACCAGAGACTCCTTAGGAAATCAGGTCATAAATCATATTCCAATGGGCACAGAACCTTGTACAAGTGATCATTTTTTACCAGAATTGTTACCCTCTTTCTCATTGATTTCACCAAATTTATCAATGTTGGTTTGTCCAATGAAAAATCTCACTTTCCCAATCCAAGGCAAATACACAAGCAGCTTGTTCACATACTTTTTCATACGCCTGCAAAAATGTCAAAATGGTACTTCTGTTATTTGCAAATCACCTGAAGAAGTGCAGAACACATTTTCAGATACTTTTAACTCACAATTCCTCAATTTCTACATCAGGAACAATTTGATCAACCCTTCAGACCTCAATGAAACGATCATTCCTTACTTAGATGATCGAATTTTTGAAACAGTTGATTTAACAACTTTCCATGCTGATAGTTTTTATTTAACAAAAAATACCGTGTATTCAGATTTTAATTTGGTATTCGAAGATTATCAGGAAGAATATGAAACCTATGCTTTTGAAGGTGATTCACAATTGACGAGCAGAGCCCTTCTTCCATCTGAAATAGCTTCTCCAAATACTGGTTACATAAATTTATATATTGGGTCGAATTTTATAAGTCAAGAAAGCATGAGAAGTTGTCAGAAGATTCGCACAGTGCTAGGATATTTAGGGGGTTTGTGGTCAATACTCTTTTTTGCCTTTTCATTGTTGGGTGTGAAATATAATGAATATCGCAAAAATTTGAAAATTGCAAATTCCTTGTATCAATTCAACAATCCAAAAGGTTTTTTTGATACCTCTGTGTTGGAAAGCAATGTTGGAAGTTCGGATTTGATGATAAAGAAACCACCAAAAACAAAATCTAGAAAAAATTGCAAAGAAGTACAAATATCGAATTTATGTCAATCCAAAACCTTGAGTGAAAACATCAAAGATGTCATAAAAGCCAACAAATATGTGAAATTATCAACGAAAACTAAATATTTGTTACCGAAATTTTTAGTAGGAAATTCCAAAAATAGAAGAAAATATTCGATTCAAAAAATTTTCAGAAAAAAAGCCAAAGGCATCCTTGAAAATGATATCGATATTGTGAATTTGTTACAACAGGTTAGAGAAATTGGAAAAATTAAAGAGATTTTATTAGATGAGAACCAACGCAAATTGTTTGAATTATTGCCTAAAACAAGGATTAATTTGAACGAGCAAATATTTGGCCAAATGAGTTGGAAATCGAAAAAGATTAATCAAGAACTCAAAGAATACAAAAATCTTTATGAATCATTCGTTAAAGTCAAGGACGATGTTAATCCTGCAAATCAGAATATTAATCAGAGGATACTGAAAGGATGTGATCCCAAATTAATAGAGATTTTAGAAAAGGAATTCAAGAAAAACTAATAATGGAAATACTTTGAAAAAATGCTATATTTTTTTAATTGACAAAAAACAAATGAAAAATCAACATTTTCTCAAGAAATTTATTTTTTTTCTTCTTCAAAAAATCATTAAAATATAGATTCTTTTTGAAAAATACACTTAAATCAAAAAAAATATTAAAAAAAATTTGGAAAACCTTCTTCAAATGGAAAAAAAATCAACATCCTTTAGTACTAACAGCTGTAACGATTTGGTGATAACTCGACTGAATCAAGAACGAAAGGCTTGGCGTCAAGACCACCCCCACGTTTTTTTCTTCTGCAAAAATACGAATTTTTATTTTATTCATTCAGGGATTTGTGGCAAAACCTGTGACAAATGAAGATGGAACACTAAATCTAATGAAATGGATCTGCGAAATACCCGGACCCAAGGACGTAATTCCTTATTTTTAGTTTATTGAAGACTTTGACCCAAAAAATAGTCTCCTTGGGAAGTTGGCACCTATAAATTATATATGGATTTCCCCTCGGATTATCCATTAAGACCGCCCAAATGTTCTATTATATTTTTTTTGAAATTAAATAGAAATTATTCAAAGGTCAGTTTAAACCGGTGATCCCTCATCCTAATATCTATCCCTCAGGAACAGTATGTTTGAGCATTTTAAATGAGGAAGAAGATTGGAAATCATCTATTTCAATAAAACAGATTTTGTTGGGGGTACAAAAATTGTTGAAAGATGAGCCAAATATCCAAAGTCCGGCACAATATGAGCCCTGCATGCTTTATCGGTTGGTTTAAAAAATCGATTTAATAACTTTTTTTTTGTTTTAAAAATCTTCAGGACCAGCAGAGAAGAATATATTAAAAAGGCAAGGGAATTTGCTGAAAGTCAAAGGAAAAAATAAAAAAATGGGATCACAAAAAAAAAAATTTAAATCTATAAATTAAATAAGTGGAGCGATTTTTTTTTCTCCCTCAACAAAGCAATCGTTTAAACAATAAAAATGGCAAGCATTTTAGAATTTGCGAAAAAAAAAAATATATTAATAAATAAACAATACTTTAATAAATCCAAAACCTGAGATTGATTCATACATCTTTATTGGCAAATTAAGATTTTACCACACATTTCGATTCATTAAGGTCCTCGTTTTTGTCTTCCAAATGTGTGTCCTGACTGATTGCGAAGCCCAAATGTGGGTTCACATCTGTGACAATTTCTGAGAAAATATCTCAAAAAAATTAATGAAAAAAAATAAGGTACCTCCATGTAACGGCAATGGTACCCTAGAATGTCCATTAGAAGGAGATAACGAAATATGTTCATACCGACTTCTAATTATCATAGAGTTTTTGCCGTCCGTCGATTTTTTTTCATTTTTCCTTCCGATGAACATTTGTGAAACTCCATCAAATTCATTTTCCCCAACTTGATCCTTTATTGCAATTTCATCCGGGCCTGGGGGTAAAAAGTTGATATGACACGATTCAAAAATCATTTTTCTTAAAAAATGTTGTTTTTTATAAAAAATGAAAAAGTTATAAAAATACGATTGTTTAAGTTTCATAATTTTGGAATCTTCCTTCCATTCTTCCAAATCTTTCATCAAGACCTCCCTAAGCTTAAATTCTGTGTAAAAAATTATTAGAAAATTGAGATTTTTGTTTATTATATTAGTTACTTCTATACATTTCATAACCAATGTCCACAGAACATGTCGAAAAGGCGATCAACAAATTGCCGAAATGAAAATTTGGAGTTCTTAAAATTGGGTAAATTTTCGCGTATAAATCAGAAGTAAGGTCGTTGGTATTCACAATCAATATAGAAACCAAATAAATTATAAGACTCAGGATGATAGAAATCACGCTCAACATATTGAAAGTGTGACTAAATTCCATAATCTTCAAATTAGAAATCAACACACATTGACCAAATATCATAAATCCTGACTCCCAAAACTCCTGAGTCAAGCCTTGTTCATTGATGAAATTTCTATCTATACTATAAACACTGAACATCGTTATAATCAAAGAATACAATGCTCCATATATGAGCCATTTGGCAAAGATCTTCCCATTGAAAAGAGCATTATTCATCCCTTGAGCATAATAATTCAGGTTATTCTCCATAAGAATTTTCGGGTTGAATTCTTTATCAATGACTGCATAAATCATGATGGGACATGAGGTATAGAAAATGTTGAATAGTTGATAGATAATTGAATCATAGAGGGTTTGTCCTGAGAAAACATTGAAAATTCCGAACCAAAATTGGGGCATGACCAAAATGATGTTTTTGAAGATGTTATAAAGGACCAATGTGCAATTTCTGCGATAACATTCTCTTCCATGATAAAACAATAATCGACGCAGAAAACGAAATTCGGAGATGGAATAATCACTGGCTCTCGCAGCCTATTTTTTTTTTAATTTAATGAAAAAAGTTATGTCTTAACTTGTTGGCCTTCAAGTCCTTTGATGCCAATTCCAACATGGGCTGCTGTGATCATATTGACATCGTTGGCACCATCTCCAATAGCCAGAGTAGAATGATCTGGTAGCTTTTTTTTATTAAAAGATAGAAGATTTTTTCAAGATTAGAAACTAAACTTTCGATCGCATAAGTGTTACGATTTCTTGTTTTTGCTTGGGAGAAACTCGACAACAAAGCACGGAAATGCATCTGCTGCAAATTTTTATCATCTTATCGCAAAGAAAAGGCTTGATTAATGTATGGATTAATGAATCCCCATGAATAATCAAGGCATTATAATCATTTGGGATCTAAAAAAACAACATTTTATATTCTCGTTTATATATTTGTAAACATTTTGTATTTTGGTTAGACAATTCTCAAAAGATTGTTCCAATTGTCCTTCGCATTTATCTTCAATAATGAATCTTTGCATTGAATTATCCAGAAGCCCACAAGCATATCCAATGTTGATTGCTGTTTCTATTTTGTCTCCTGTTAGAACCCAGACTTTAATCTGTGCGTTTTTCAATGCTTTTATTGTATCCGCAGCTCCCTCCTGTAATTTATCCTGGATCGCTGTGGCTCCAATCAACATCAAGTTACGTTCTAAATTATCCTGTAATTTGCCAATTTGTATTGCCCTGTTTTCTGCTAAGGATTTCTTCGCAGTTTCATATTCCTTCACCCAAGTATCATATTCTTCTCTTTTGATTGTCCTTTCTGCTAAAACAAGAGTTCGAAGACCTTGGCAGCCGAATTCCTTTAATTCATTCCATGTGCGATCAAAAATTTCATGGCTTTCATATTAAAATTAAATAAAAATCATTAAGAAAGAAATCTAAAATTAATTAACTTATTTGATGAACTCAATTGATTTTCAAGAACGGAATCAGCTCCTTTACAATAAAGGAAAATTTCCTGATCCTCGTTTTCGAAAATTATTGATTGTCTTTTTCGAGAACTGTCGAAATCAAACGTTTGTAACAATTTGAATTGATAAATTTGGCCTTTGAATTCGACCAAAAGATAATTTCCTTCAACCAAGCCTTTGAATTCGAATCCGCAGAATTTCGCGAAATTGATCAAGGCAATTTCATCTGGACTCGAAGTATTATAAATCACTTCATTTCCTTTGTTTTCTGCCACGACGCTATGGCACAAAGCCAGAAAAAACATTGTATGTTTCACGATTTCATATTGATTGTTATTACGATCATTCAAAATCTCCAATAGATTCATATCATGAAAATCCACATTGGTGACCTTTGGGAAATCCTGATACTCTTTGATGTATTTATCTTGATCCTCAGTGATGTTACCATAAGTTTTCCCATTTATCATAATTTTCTTAAAATCCATTTTGTTACATGTTAGAGTGCCAGTTTTATCCGAGAAAACGAATTTGATCTGGCCTAATTCCTCATTAAGATTTGAAGATTGGACAGTTAGAGGAAGCCCATCTGTTTTCATATTAGAATCTGTTGACATAATGATGCCTTGAATCAATTTCACAGCTTCCAAAGTCACCATCAGAGAAATTGGCACGAAATTGCTATAAATATATTAAGAGAAAAGTTAAGAAAAAATAATTTTGGTAAACGTAACGTGAAAATCAGAATCCAACCTCCTAACCCGACAGCAAAATTATAACCTGGATAATTATAAGAGGTTTCATCTGAATTGATGCTTAAATATGGTAAGTAGTTTTGATGGTAGATATACCATACCATATATATTATCGAACTCAAAGTGCATATTATTAACTTAATATTATAATATAAACTATAATTGGATGATTTTTTATATGGGTTTTTTTGCCTGAATAATGAAGATGTTCAAAATTTGTCGACTCATGCGTAATTCCAAATTAGATCTCTTCCCCTTCGGTTTAAAAAGATTTAACATGATTTTCGTCTCATGACCTGTATATGCCACAAATCCACAGATAGATTTGGTATTTTTTATGCTACATCCACGCAGCACAAAATTCGAAAGTTCCAATGAATAAGTTTTGCCTTCATCTGTGCAAAAATTCCCTAAAATTTGATTTTCTATATTGTTTTACTTTTGTAAAAAGACCTGAAAAAGAATAGAGATAAGGATTCGGACGCTCATATTCGAAAATAACTCGATTTTCGTCGAACTATGCATATAAATTTACTTCCTTTTTTTATATTTTCTAAGAGAAAAACCTTCTCATTTTCAAACAAATGTCTTAAATCAGGATGAACTGTTTTAATTTTGAGGTTAGTTTCCCCATCAAGATTCTTGGTTTCAATATATGAGGTGCCATTATTACCATTGACGCTTAAAAGAATGAGGTCTGCTGGAACATAATGATCTTGGGAAACCTTCATATAAGAGAATTCTTGAGAAAAACAATGGAAAAAACATTATATACTTACTCTAATAATATTTCCCACTCTTATTTGTCTCCATTTTTTCTCCACAAATTTCCCATTTTCATAAGCGAAAATTTTCTGTTGATTTTCTTCACGATCAGATTTTTTCCTTTTATAATCTTCATAGAAATCCTTGATTGCACTAATGAAAAGAATGAAACTCAAAGGCAAAATTATCACAGGCATATTTTCTGAAATCGAAATCGCAGGCAATGTCTGCATGATCCCAATAAACTTTTCATAATAAATATTTCAGGAAAGTCTGCTAAAAAATGCATTTTTACCAAAAAATAGAGATTGGCCTTCTTAGAAAATTGTTCTAACATATTCTTTGGCACAAAATTCAAACGATTATATTTGCTGGTTTGGATAGTATTATCAGGCAGTTGATGATCTATTCTATTAGAGACTAATTTACGATCTTTGATTCTCGGGAAGGGTGTTTTTTTGCTAAAAATCGATGTTGTTTGAGGCTTGAGACAATTTTGATATGGGAAGCCTTTAAATAAATTAAAGAAAATGGTGAATTATGAGCCAAAACCAAAGAAAAGGGCCTTGGTTTTGAGATCTTCCTTCTCAATGATGGAATGAATATCGCTGATATCAGTGATATTCTGAAGGTCTTTGAATTTAGGGAGCGTCAAATTAATAATTTAGAGAGCAATTTTTTTTTAGGACAAAATTTCTTAGTTTTTTTTCCTTTTATAAAACAATATATAGGCGTTGTTACTCAAAATTTCACTCTCATTTTCCTCAGACACATTTTCATCATTGAAAACATGCCATTTTTTGGTTATAAAATTCCTGCATTTCGCGATATAATGTCCATAACCCAAATTACCCTTATGTTCGATCACTCCTATCAACTCATATAATAAAGGGTCTGTTTCCATTTTCGAGGATTTCTCCTTATTGAAGGTATTATCAGTTGAGATTGTGACTATCTCATCCTCTTCGAACAATAAATCATCATTATCATCTAATTTCTTAGGCATCACCCTATGGAAAATCTTATGATTTGAACATAGGAATCTGCCATATCTATTGAGACTCATCATGGATTCTTGGGTGTCGATTTCTTGAGCTTTTGGAAGGGTTTCAGGTATAATCCTCTCAAGTAAATCATGGTTTATTACGAAATTAGTGAGATCCATGTCAGTACCAACAGGGAAGTCCACAAGATCAATGATTTTGCTCTTTTGAATCGATTTATTGGTTTTGAACCTTTTTAATTGAATGATCAATATTGGGGGACTTTGATATATCTCCATTTTCTTTATTGCTCGTTGTAGATTCTTACAATCAGGACATTTCCATTGGTTTTTCTCATCCAATCGTTCTTCTTTCGAGAAATATTGCAGGCAATCATAAATAGAAACGGAACTCTTGGTCTGTTCTTTTTCAGGCAATAATCCGATTTCTATGGGGTTTTTGTCGAAGGTGAAACAATCAAAGGTCTTCGGGGGGTCTTCAATCCAGATGACTTCGATTTCAATCAATTTTTCAGAAAAATTCTGAGTATTGGCCGGATTCAAAGTCTCATTATTGGCTTTCATCACTAATTTGAAAGGATATGAGGATTTGGCATTTGAGAATAGCTTAGAAAAGAAATTATTGGGCTTTTCTTGGGTGTTTTTTCTTAACTCGCTGTTTTTTTCCATTTCATTCAAAAAGACTTGCAAATACAAGGAAATGGCTTCATATAATTTATGTGGATTGGCATGAGATTCTGAAAATAAAGGCAATAGTCTTGGGAAATTCGATACATTTGTTTTGTTGGAAGTACTTAAGATCCCCGCTGAAGCCACTATCTTATAAAAGAAGAGGAGACATAAGATCTGAGGAGAATCTTTCCTGAATTTCTCAAAAGCCAATAAACTCGATTGTCTGGCCTTCAATTCCTTTTTAATCAAATTGGTCATTTTGAAACTTTCTGTAATCGGACTCAAGTTCTTCTCATCCCATTCAAATAATTCGAAATCCAAGCTGAATTGGCTTTTCACATCTTTGATCATTTCTGATAGACAATTGCTATCACTGAGGAATCGATAGGAGATAGTTTCTGCAGGGAGATGTGCCTCTTTCTTAATAATCTTCAAATCGATGGTTTTCTTCTTTATTTGAGGAATGGGCACGGGACAAACTAAAAACGGATCGAAGGTTATTGAGACTTTATTACAATGTGGACATATGATCTTCGATTTGAATAGGCCTGTGAAGGTTTCAACTACTATGGAATTGTTTCTCTTTAAATAATGCCTCCAACATTCAGAAGCTGAAGGATTATCTCTTTCTGCCATTTTCTCATATATTTGAATACCTCGGTTCAGATCCTCATGAAGCATATCTAATAAAAAGACTAGGAATTCCTGAGAATCCTCTTGGGAGAATTCTCCAAAATGGTTATTCGAAATCAAGGATTTCAGGCTCGATGGGACAAAAACGTTTCGGGTCCCATTCCAAAGATTCCTCAGGACTTCAGCGTATTTCTCTGCCATTCTGCCTTGAGACCCCAATTTGTTATGTAAATTCAAGTCGTTTTTGAACTTTTTGGCGATGAAATATTGAGAGAAATCCCAACAATTACTCAGACATTGTAATGCGCTGTTCATATAACAAGTGTTGCCCAGGTTTTCTAATCCACAAAGTCCTTTGATTGAATTTTCATTGATTTCAAAATCTTCATTTTCTTCTGAAATCTTTGCCTTATCACAATGTTTCGAATGGTAATCCATGTCTTTTTGTCTACAATCAGAACTACAATAGGTAATCTCTTTACAAGCACAAGGCACTGGTGATATCGTGAGCTTAGAACAATAATCACATTTGGAGATCTCTTGTCTGCATTTTTTGATCAAATGAAATTGGCTTTCCTTTTCCTCGAAATCGATTATCAACCCCTCATTTGGCTCAAGAAATGGGGTTTGGGAGGTTTCTTCAATTAGTTCTCCGAATTTCATATAAAAACAATAATTCCTCAAGCATTTCTTGCAACTTTCCTTGAAATCAGAGAAAATGGCGTCAATTTCTGAGAAAGAGACCTTCCAAAATCTGATCTGAGTTTGTTTCAATGGATTATCAAGATTTTTGATTATTTCTTGGAAATTATTTAGATATTTCCTTTTCAAGCCCTCATATGTGATCTCAGGATCAATTTGAATGAGTTTCCTTGTGAATTCATTGATCTGGCCGAATTCACAATCGTTTAAAATATCCTCAGTTATCAAAACCACAGGCCTTTCTTTTGGATATATATGTATGTCATTTGTGATTGATTGGAAATATCTCTTGATCCTTCTGCCTTGGCTTTTAGACTCAAAAAACGCCTGAAGTTCAAGATCTATCACTATAAAGTCCTTATTCATTATCAAGCCAGGCTTCAAAAAAGCGTCAGTTTCTTCAAATCCTTGGACTATTTTATCAAAGTCCAGAAGGTCCTCATTAAATCTGTCTAATGAAGACTTTTCCTTAGACTCTTTCCATTTTCTAAGCCAATGTCTTGAAAGAAGGTAATATGCATCCGGGGCTTGATGGGTCGACTTAAAGGCTTTTCTTAATGATTTGTAGGTCGGTGATAAAGGAGGTTTATTGAGGAGATTGGCATTTTTTTCCTCTAGAGAAAAGTAATAATCTTTACTATTGATTATATGTTTTAAGCATGAAAAAATAGAAGAAAAAGGACCTGTTGATTGATGGTTTTACACTTAATACCTTTTTGGCCATAATTTGTTAAATTCGAGATTGATGTGATGTTATCAGGGTGGAATCAGAAAGGCGATTTTTTAGTCACAAAAAAAAATGAAATGATCAAAATTACAATTAATCGTGGAAAATTCGTTTTTTCAGGTGGAAATTTGAACAATTTTATTATTTTTATCCCAAAAAAAAATTGATATATAAAGACATATAAAGAAAAGCTTATTTTCTCTAAGAATTTCTGTTATTTAATTATTTGGCAAAGTCTATTTAACTACAAAAAAAACTTTTTTAAGTCTAATTTCTTAAAGAAAAATAAATCATTTGTCTTTTTTATCGAGTTCTTTCAAATCGGTGAATTTACCTTAAAATCAGAAATGTGTTGAAGCATAATTAAAGAAAAAATGATATATAGTATACCAAGAAGCTCTGGAAGTCCCATATCGTGCCACTCTTTTGCCTTATCGAGATTATAATATGGTTTTTGTAAAATGTCATTAGTATCAACGTTTTCATGCATGGTGTTTGATTTTGCATTTTCAGGAATATAAATGTTGATATCTAAGACCAGAAGACAAAATTTTAATATTCTATTGAATGCTAAGACAAAAACCTTTGAAAGGATCCTTCCGCCAATTGTTGTCCACAATGGAGCTTAACAACGGATTTAAACTTTGGTAAATTAATAAGAGTTTTTGAAAAATGGTTGTGTGGAAGTTTTTTGAAAATACTATTGTTGATTGAAGGAAAAAACTCCATCTCTTTTTTGAGAAGAAAGCATGTCTAGAATTCAAAAATTTAATTTTTTTTAATAATTTTGAAAATTTTTGTGTTTCAAAATTTAAATCTATTTTTTTTAAAAGAGAAGTCATTCGAGTCTCATTTTTTTTTATATAAAAGCACATCCTAGTATTTTCATAAAAAATCATAATTAAACAAAATTGAAAAAGAAATAGGAAAAAATTTGTTATTTTTTGTTTTTAAATCATTCATAGGCTATTTCTTAATATATTTCATTTCATTCATT
>Ga0302186_10000949_pt1 | contig 25065 bp, 17 predicted proteins | sample II_Bog_E1_2_FD_198782 | JGI IMG/M metagenome (GOLD analysis project Ga0302186, IMG submission 198782) | Peat permafrost microbial communities from Stordalen Mire near Abisko, Sweden - II_Bog_E1_1 | ecosystem: Environmental > Terrestrial > Soil > Wetlands > Peat | place: Sweden: Abisko...
CTTTCCGTTTATTTACAAGATGAAAAATCCTATTACAGTTCGGGCAAATGAACAGTTAATCTATAAAATATCAATAAAGCAAACAGAAGACAAAGTGTTTTGTGGACAGTTAAATTTAGGTGATCAACAGTCACTATAATAGATGATCAATGCAATAAATATTACGTCATTAATACGTGATAATAGATGACTATATTGGTTGGAGCTTCGAGGATCAAAAAGCTATTTGTGTGGGTTTGCCAAGAGTAAGGCAATAATATTGAGAGAGCGTCATAACCGCAGCTTTTGGTTGAGTAGATATTGAACCTAAGTTAATTCATTCGTTGAATTATCCTTGAAATGCCAGTTTCAATATCCAATCACATATTATTGATTTTCACTTGAAGTTACCATAATTTATGTTTGTTTTGGCTCATAATTTAGTAAATTAACAATCGTTGGCATTTGAATGTCAAAAACACCTATGCTTTTTATCTTTTATTATTTTCAAGATTATTCACATATTGCTTTATATAAATTTAACTGAGAATTTATGTTTTTCATAATTCCTATTAATCGCCAAGAGAAAGATTAATCATCTCTCCATCTCACTAGCCCACTAAAATGAATTATGAACCATTCCAAATTATTGATTCAAAAGTTTGTTTATTTATAATCAGAATGATGTCCCATCACCAATGCCTTCACAATGTAATCCTCCCAAAAAACCCTTATATTTTTTTAGTCCCGTTTACTGATAGTAATCATGCTTCTTTTCCTTTTAAGCACTATATAAAGACACACTCATTTCAAAAAATAATAAAATATCCAATTAGAACAAATGGACGGTGAATATCCTTTTACTCCAAATAACAGATTCGGAACTGCCAAGTGGGTTCGCGAGGACGAAAAGCCCTATGCTTCCCAACTCCAGAAAACACGCTAACTCAACAGATCCACTGAGGGAAACAACAATTCTCCCCCTGAGAGAACCATCGCAGTTTCAAGGTTGGAAAGCGCTCGTAGAACCATCGACGAGGTTATTGTTCAACTCGGGGATAAGAGGGAAATGAACGATGAAGCCCTTAAAGAAATACGCAGTGTCAACTCAGAAATCATCGAAGATTTCAGACATAGCGCCTACAATGATCCAAGAGAAAACTTCAAAGCGGCAACTTCCACCTACTACGTGCCAGAAAGTAGGCCTGCTCATGCCATTAGCGAGTTCCAAATGGGAGCCATGCGTCAAGGACAGGAGGAGTCAGCAATGCTGAGAAACAGGCTCAACTAAGAGATCCAAAGAAACAACGAGGTGATGCTACGTCTCTCTCGCCTTGAGGAAGAGAACAGACTATTGAGAAGAGAGCAACAGATGAGCTTCGGTCCAACAACGGGCAACGAAGCACTGAGGGTTTAAAACTAACGTCTAAGGCGCCAGCTATCCGAGGCGATGAACTTGCCTAATAGTCTTGCAGCCGAACTCGAATAGCTTAAAAAAGAAAATCAAGGATTGCGTGGAGATACAATACGTCTGCTAAAGAAATTTGGGCAGTATTGATTCAACTCATTTTATGGAATTGAATAGTCGTATCATGACATAAGGGTAAGGTCAATTTATTTTTGCAACTGGCATAACAATTATATAAATCAATTGATCAAGATGCAGTCTTAAGAAGAGGAAGTTTTGGCGACTTCCAGCAAAGTCAAGGAGATGCGCAGGATTGGCGAGAGGACAGAGGCACCCACAGATAAAACTGAGCTGATACAATACCTTTCCAGTAGGATAAGCCAAGCCGAGGTAGTCAATCCTTTACATAGGACGCTCTAAATGATACTGAATAACTACTGTAAACGTAAGCGAAGTAGCGTTAAAAAATATCAGAGCAGATTGAACAGAGAAACAATCAGTTATAAAAATTGTATTAGGTGGATCAGCGTGGGTTGCCTTAGAAAATACGGTAAAAACTGACGGAAATACTCACAAGCACAGTCAACCAGAAAGTGGAGGCGTAGGAAAAGCTGTTCTAGGAAAAAAGTAAGAACTACTAGTTTAAACAAATGTAGTGCGTCTTTTATGCAGGTATGACGAGCTGAAATGGGAATAAAAAAATATTGCCTACCGCCTCAATGAGCAAAAAACCAAAGAAGATGGATTGAATGGTGATATTGTTGAACTTGAGGCCAAAAACTCAAAGCACGAGGCTGACCTCAAGGCAGACCAAGAAAAGTTCACATCCTTAAAGGAGAAGAAGGAGTCGCTGGAGAACAAATACCTGCAAATGAAAGTGGCCTTGGAAAGAATGAGCGACCTGAAGGCAGTGCTGAACAGATTCTTTGGAAACTAGGACTTGTTTGACGAAAGGATGGACTTGAAGGAGCAGCGGGTCCAAAAGGTGGAAGTGATTGCCCGATAGAGCCAGCCCAGACTGCCAAGCCGAGAGACGAAGGCTCAGCCTAAGCTGAAACCCTTGAACTACGCCAACAGCAAAAACGAAGATTAAGATTTTTGGAGGGGCGACTTTTCTAAGGTTCGAAACTGAGCTTTTTTGTGTACTGAATGATCATGATGACTCATTAGTAATTTTGAATAAGTTTTTTAAAAAAACAATTGATGCCTATAATCCGCGAATTACATATCTATCTATCTAATTGCCAAATTTGGTAGAAAATTGATTTTTAGTGTCTTCATCAATACGGTCACCGGATTTGTTGATATTGGTGACTATCGTTTAAACCGACTCATGTCCAAGCAAACCCATATTTCAGAACAGTCTTAATAATAAATTGAGGATGACAATCAATTATAGATCTTCTTGATGAGCTGAACTACTTCTTTTCTTTGGAGTTTTCCGTCATGTGAAGTGTCATATTCCGCCATAAATTAGGTCACTTCAGCCTGAAGCTCTTTTTAACTGCATTTCCTCTGACTGATCATATCTTTCACCATGTTATAGACCTCATTTCTCTCCAGAGTTCCATTTTTGTCCGTATCGTACTTAGCAAAAATATTATCAACCATGTCCTGGAGCTCTTATTGAGAAAGGCCAGACATATCTTAACTAATATAATAAATTTAATAAAATATCTTGTTATCCAGTTATTAATACAATTAGGAGTAATTCATTAGTAAGTTTGAATAGGAAATTAACTATTTATTATGAATAAGTTTTTTTTAAAAAAATGATGCTTATAATCCCCGAGTTGAAGAGAAACTATATCTATCTATCTAATCAGTAAGTTGGTAGAGAATTGATTTTTAGTGTCTTCATCAATACTGCTACCGTATTTGTTGATATTACTTAGGTTAAGCCAACTTATGTTCAGTCAAACCCGTATTTTAGAATAGCCTTAATAATAAACTGATAATGATAATCAATGTAACTTCTTGAAGATTTTTTAATTGGATTTCAGGTGACCGAGCATATCACTCATCATGCTATAGACCTCACTTCTATCTAAATTGTCATTTTTGTCGGTGCAGTACTTAGCTAACGGAGCATCAACAGTTTTTTGTCGTTGGTTTTCAGAGTACTTAGATATCTCTTAATTAATTTAATTAATATAGCACAGCACCTTTTTATTCAGCTATCAATTCAAGTACTGAATTCATCATGATAATTCATTAGTAAGTTGATAGGCAATTAATTTTAGTGTCTTCATCAATATGATTGCAAGATATGTTGTTGTTAATGATTATTGAGTTTAAAACCACATGTTTAGGCAAACCCATATTTCATAACAGTCTTAATGATAAATTGATGATGATAATCAAAAATAGAACTTCCTGAAGATAGCCACGACTTCTTCTCTTTGGATTTTGCCGTCATGTGAAGTGTCAGTAGTCCCCATGAATGTGTTCACTTCAGCCTCACTAACTGTTCTATTGGATTTTACATAACCAAGCATATCATTCAGCATGTTATAGACCTCACTTCTCTCCAGAGTTCCATTTTTGTTCGTGCCGTACTGAGCGAACGTAGCATCAACAGCTTCCTGGAGTTGTTTTTCAGAAAAGTCAGACATATCTTAACTAATAGAATAAATATAATATAATATTTGGTGATTCAGTTATCAATACAATTAGGGAGTTAATAAAAATCTATTAATTCTAGGATGAGGGAAGTTTAAATTGGTATTAGGGTTTTAGAAAACGCCATCAATTGGGAATGTTTTAAATTTATTGTTGACTATACCATTCTATTTAATGGTATTAAAAAAAATTTCAAGATCGGGTACCCACCTGTTGCAGTCATTCTCCTCGTTAAAAAAAAAAGGAATATTTGAAGCGTTATGAATAAGATAGAATAGGATAGTATAAATAAGATAAAATAAAATAAAATAAAATAAAAAGATATTGGCTACTCACGCAACTAGCAAAAACCAAGGAAGATGGATTGAGTAGCGATATTGTTGAACTTGAAGGCAAAAACTTAAAGCACGAGGCTGACCTCAAGGCAGACCAAGAGAAGTTCACATCTTTGAAGGAGAAGATGGAAACTAGGACCTGTTTGACGAAAGGATGGACTTGAAGGAGCAGCGGGTCCAAAAGGTGGAAGTGATTGCCCGATAGAGCCAGCCCAGACTGCCAAGCCGAGAGACGAAGGCTCAGCCTAAGCTGAAACCCTTGAACTACGCCAACAGCAAAAACGAAGATTAAGATTTTTGGAGGGGCGACTTTTCTAAGGTTCGAAACTGAGCTTTTTTGTGTACTGAATGATCATGATGACTCATTAATAAGTTGATAGAAAATTAATTTTTAGTATCTTCATCAATATGGTTATAAGATATGTTGCTATTACTGATTATTGAGTTTAAACCGACATGTTTAGGCAAACCCTATTTCAAAAGAGTCATATTGATAAGTTAATGAATGACAATCAAAGGGACTTCCTAAAGATATTGACTAGCTCTTCTCTTTGGATTTTGCCGTCACGTGAAGTGTCCGCAGTCGCCATGAATTTTTTCACTTCAGCCTCAGTAACTTGTTTATTGGATTTCAGGTGACCAAGCGTATCTTTGATGAGATTTTATATCTCACTGATCTCCAGAGTCCCATTTTTGTCGGTATCATACTTAGCGAACGTAGCATCAACTGCTTCCTGTAGTTGTTTTTCAGAGTAGTCAGACATATTTTAATTAATATAAATTAACACATTTTAATTCAGTTATCAATTCAATTAGGAAGTAAATAAATAATTTATTGCTCCTGGGAGAAGAAAAGTTTAGGCTGGTTATGATAGGGCTTCATAGAATGCCGTCAATTGGGTATTTTTGAATTTATTGATGACTATTGCATTTTATTAAAAGCATTTTAAAAAATTGCAAGATCGAATGCCCTTCTGCTGCAGTTATTCTCCTCATGAAAAGAAAAGAAATATTTTAAGCGATGTCAATATGCAATGCAATTATAGATGATTTTCTCATATAGCTTTCAAATTTCCAAAGGAAGTTAAAATTCCATTATCGTCGGTTTTATTAGGACATCTTCTTTTTTAAATAATTCCTCATGAATTACGAGTCAAATAGTTCTTCTCTTCACTTATATCAACATTTTTGATTTTAATTATTTTTCAATATATACTATATGTTGCTGCGCGAGATGAGTATTGAGTATCATGAATAAATATCTAAGGCTACATCAAGTCATCTTTCGCTTTATTATATCATTTATGGGCTTTCGGTACTTTCGCGCTATCATTTCATCTATCATTTTTTGATTAATCCTGTTTTTTGATTGAATCACTATTTTGTCCATCGCGATGATTTTATTCTAATCTTTTTTTAGTTTCACCATCCAACTGATATCCTCACATATGACTGAACTGGCTTTCCTAAATATACCATGATGATACCATTCAAAATATATCTACGACAAACAGTTCGAATTAATAAAATATAGTTTATCCATTTACAATATTGGGTTGTCAGCTATTTTAGAAAATAGTTACTGATTGAAAAATACTTGAGATTATCCAGACTCATCCGAAATAGGCAATTTATGTTAGTTATCTGATTTTATCCTGAATATACCTATGAATACTGAGGGCTAAGTCGTTTAGGAGAGGACACCGCATCCTCGATAGCAATTCAATGCTTTTGATATTGTTTTCACCTGCATGAAGGAAAATGTACACAAGTTCAATATTGTCAAATTGGGAAAATAAACATGATTGATTTACTTTATGATGTCGAAATACCTATTGTTTGCTACATTAAGAATCGCATACGCATCCGAAGATCACGGATCTAAGTCTCGTGCATGTCCGAAAAGATAGAACCCCAATTGTGTTATTCGTATTCTCCGTTGGCAATCCACCATGTGACTCCTATTCTTATGATTTATTTAGATTTCTGTGTGCAGCCTATTAGAGGACTTTTATTACCGCGTTTTATCATTTTGGCATTGCCATAGCTTATTATTTAATTTTCCTTTACCGTCCGTAGGTAACGAGCTTCGGGAGTTAAAGGAACATAAGCAGGTGGCTTTTTGCGCTCTTGTTTAATTTTAATATTTATTTTTTATTTTACTTATTATTCAGATTATTCACTACTCTACTTCTTACCTCTTTTGTTTTTACTTATTACTTATCTCGAAACTTCTTTAGATTTGCTGTGTCCTTTGCTGTTTCCCTTTGGCTTACTTCGACATTGACTTTTACTGCCTTTCTTATTCTTTAAAGTCCTGTTTTTTTTGTAGTTAAACCGATTTACCTTCTTTTGGGGTTGTTTGGGTGGTTATGATGAGGATGATTCTTCGGATTACGAAATATTTTTTTTATTTTTAAGTCTTGATTTTTTATTTTTTCCCTCTTGGTTTCGAAACAAACTTATTTAATTGGCAGTCATCTCTTTAATCTAAAAACTCTATTAATCCGCATCGATGGTGTTACTCTCCATTTTTCCTTCCTTAACGATTGCTGATTACATGTGAGCCCCCTGCCCATTTTTATAAACAAGATTAATAAATAGATCATAAAATCTCACTTTACATTTCACTCTTCTAGACCCCCTCATTTAATGCTGACTCTTCGCTTCATCTTAAAATTTATATGATAAATAGCAAAAATCATTAAAATTTAAGGATTTAACATCATTTTGTATTAAAAAATACCCTTCAAATTACAAGTATTTTGTGAATGTAGTCATTGGGAAATCTGGCCTCTATCCCCGGAACCTCTTGTAGATAGTTTAAAATTTCAGGATCTTTCATTTTTTATCCCATTTCGCACAAAAATTAATGTACTAAGTCAATCTTGCGTTTGTTTTCCTCATCAAGACCAATTATGGTTCGTGAATCCATCAATTTTTGTTGTTTTCGCATTTCTTTGGGAATGTATTCGTAGGTTTAAAAGTTTTAAAAGTTCAACTTGCGTATTTTCAATATCCTACGATATAATGTAACTTTATTTATCTTATTATCTGACTTCGAATCCTTTATCTTTAGAAGGTCCTCTAAAACTTGTTATTTTTCATAATTCTACAAGGATGTGCGGATTATCTTCCGATTGAGTCTTTCACAATAGGTAGAATAGGCTGAGTATGTCATCACTCTCATCAAAGCGATATCCCACAGCAGCCAATAGTACATTCTATTGGATTCCCCTTCTTCTATTCCCATTTTTTAGTGATAATACTTGGTGGTAATCTCTTTGTCGATGTCAATATTCCCAATTTTAGAGTTGATGTAGATCAAATATCCAAGACCTGCAGTTGCTGTGGCTGTCCCCATATAGAAGGCGTATTTAACTCCTGACATCATAAGTTTGGCCATTCGCTTCATTTTTATATTGACGTGAATTAAAATTGATTAAAAGAGTATATCCATTGATTAGCCATCGTAAATCGGGATATTGTATTACTAAAATAAATATGAGTTGTTATTCACGATATTATGATAGAAATGAAATATAGAAAAGGATAAACTTAATGAAATTAAAAAGAATCATATTTTGGTGGCAGAAGTCATGAAATATTGAAGCGTGTTCTTCTTGCTGTTTATTCGAGGACTACTAAGACTTACACCAGTTCCTCCCATATAGTTAGCACTTTAAACACTTAAGTTGTTTTGATTGCATCCATTTCCACTGACATGGTTTACAGAAACATTGGCGCTGTGACACTGGGGCTGGGGTTGACAGTAAGAAGGAGGCACAAAGTTTGGCACCATATATTTTCTATTTGAAGGCACACTCGAATAAATGTTCATAAATGAAGTTTAAACGTGCTCAACTTGTTGATAGTAAGGCCTGTAGCTTTGCTTAAAATTGACCGCTGTAACTGTGACTAAAGGCATGGTTGCGTTTGTTCTTTTTGATGTGGGTTGTGAGGGTATTCCCGCGATTTGCAATTTGTTATTTCCCCCTCCATTACTCCTGACGGACATGTTGATGGAGTTAAGATTGGCAGCTGTTCCATTAATCGATTTTAAAGTTGTAGGTTTGCTGATTTACTATTTGGATGGGCTATCATTTAACTGATTTGTTTTTATCGTTAGTGCTTCCAACGTATTTTTGGCTTTTATTTATTATAGGCCTTGAGTTAATATTTTTTAAGTTGTCTTAAGTTCCATGATCTTTGCTTTCATTTCCTCAATGTCTCTTTGCTCATTTCTATTTTCGTTTCCCTTCAATCTTTTGATTTCTATTTTCAACTTCAGATTGGCGCTAATCCATTATTTCTCTTCATCAATGAGTTTTCTGATTTTGTCTTTGAGAGTTTACAGCACCTGCTTGTCCTTACTCTCTCTATCCTTTCGCTTATTGACTTCCATTAGGATGTTCATGTTCTTTTCACTCTGATCCTTCTTCTCGAATTCCTCGAAGCTGTCATTAAGAGCCAATTTGTTTTATTCCTGCCCTTCCTCTCCGCACAGCAAAGTTTCAAACTCATCAAAATAAGGTACTTCCTTCTCATTTTCCCCCCTTACACTAACCGGATACTCAAGTTATGAAGAAACCATGTTTGAATCCTTTGGACTTGGCATTACTCTTTGCGATATTTTAAGGTGCTTCGTCTGGCTAAAAACGACCTTGTTCTTTTTATAATCAATCGGCTTTGAATCTTAAGCAGCGTTAGTTGAAATACCTGATATCTGATGGAGAATCGACTTGGGTACTTCGGGGCGTTGGAGAACTCTGCATTTTTCGGAACTTAACTGTCCCTCATTTTTATTTTACTCCTTAACCCTGCAATCAAAAGAGTACCTTTCCTTAAAAATAAGTGGTTCCTCTATGTGATACTTGCAGTATTTAATCCGATTGATGCGAGAAAGTATCAGCTGAAAAGTTTAACTGTTCGGTATATGCATTTCCATCTCCTCTAAGCAAGGATCGGTGCCTTATTCTTGTTCTTGGGTGCTGATGGACTGAGGAGGCATCTTAATAACTACAATACTCTGCTGCACATTGATTTGGCTTTTGAGGAGATGGTTATGGGTGAGTTCGGTGTAGCAGTTATTTTTTGTAGCGTCTCTGGTAACATAGAACATTTTATTTTTAAAGACTAAATAGAATCGTTAGAATTTCTATCCTATTTTGATATCGATTTACTCACTGAAATCTTTCAATATCTTAATTTGCCTCTTTTCTCTGAACTCGTAGCACTATAACATATAGGGTTTGCTTCCTTCCTCCCCATTACCGACAGACTGATGTACTATAATGCAGTTGATATCCAGATGAGAAGGGTAATATGTGTTCGTATTTTAGCCCACCAATTAAATGAGAAGGTTATTGACATTGATAAACGGAGAGCTGCTTTAATGTTCCTCGATAAATCTGAGTTTTAACATATACTAAAAACTGAGTAGGATGATACTATCCAGTTTCTCTCGACCCAGCTGAAGTAATCTTTCATCGAGATAGATCCTCCACCATCTCGAGCCCCTTTTCTCACTGTCTTCCTCGCCGATGGGATCTTTAAATGAGAGAATTTAATGCGAACGCATTTAAAATTGTATCTGTCCGATGGTCTTGGCGAACAGATGAAGTTGGTCGCCAATGAGTTTGAACTTCGCAGTCTCTCTAAAGTGTTATTAGCTATGATTAGGGTGTTTTGGACTCTTCATAATTATATGTTAGAGTCAAATAATAAATTTCGATTATACTAAGGAATAAAATATTAATTCACCCAAACAATGCAACCAACCGACGTATATTTTGTGTTCCCTATTTTGGTCAATTTATCCAGCAATTTTCAAGGTTATAGATTTATCTGATGCATATTAGGCTAATAAGCCGAATCAATAATGGTTGATGAAGATTCAACTTGGCTTTAAATCATGCAAAAATTAGTGCAGGCCAGGCTACCATTGTAGATACACCACCTAAGGGGATTATCTTTGCAAAAGTAGCCGATCGGCCATTGATTGCATAGACAAAAAGTGGAGCTGTAAACAAAAGTTGTCCTCCTATGAACCCTGCGACTGCCACTTTAAAGGGGATACTACCTGAGGAAATAAGAGAACAAGCTATTAGACCCGCACCTTTATCAGTAGACACATACTATTGGAGAGGTTATATAACATAGTCTTGTTAAAAAGATTCTCACTGTCTTCATCCAACTGCCCTTTATGGCCGTACTTGGCTCCCAAACAAACTCCCAAAGTCATACTGGCGCAGGCCAATTGAAAAAGCCACTTATTCTTGATGCTCATCACGATATTAATCAAGATTTATATCCAATAAAGGCTATTCAAATTAGACTGATTGATAATGATTGGATATGGAAATCATCAGATGCATGTATTTGTTGGACGATCGATTGCTTTTCCTGAAGGACAAACAACGCACGCATTAATCGAGTTCAGAAGAGGAGTAGAATCTGGGCAGAACAGACATGCTTGCCATGATTCATCAAAATACTGTCCCAATTAGCAAGATGCACAGGCTGATGTCACTGGATTAAAGAATTTACCTATGGGGCAGGATGAAACATCAGAACAAGTTTCAATCAGAGGAATGGTTGTACTAGGATTGACTGTTGGGGTAGTTACATTTGAAGTTGGGGTGGTGACATTGGAACTGGTTTTATTGTTCGTAATATTTGGTGTAGCACTTGAGGCATTCGATAAAGGTAAAGTATTGTTAATCGGAGCAGTGACTTTAGTGGCGTTTGTTGTAGTTGTATTGGCATTCGGGATGGTGACGTTTGGTGTAGTTATATTAGAAACTGAAGGAATTGTAGCGTTAGTTGAGGTATTTTGATTATTTATAGGAGCTGTTATGTTTGGACTTGTTATGTTAGGGTTAGAAGTATTATTAACAACTGGAGGAGTAACTACACCAACTTTAGGAGGAGGAGTCACATTTGGAGCACTGGCATTCGGCGTTGAGGCATTTGAAACAGTTTGATTGTTGTTGGGTATTGTGATATTAGGAGTTGTTACGTTTTATGTGACATTAGAAGTATTACTACTTGGGGGAGTAATGGCTCCTACTTTTGGAGTTGAGCCATTGGAAATGCTAGTATTTGGAACACTGGCATTAGAGTTGGTTATATTATTTAGAGGTGTTGTGCTGTTAGGAAGAGTACTGTTTGGTGTTGTTGCATTTGGAGTTGTTGTGTTTGGTGTTGTTACATTTGGAGTTGTTGTGTTTGGAGTGATGGTCTTAGAAATATTTGCATTTGGTGTTGTGGAGTTGGTTTGATTACTTGTGACATTGGGACTGTTTGTTGTATTCGAAGGTGCTTTATTGATGTTAGTACTGTTCTAGCAGGAAACAGTTGTAGCATTCCAGACTTGATCTTGATTGCAAAGGATGCAGGTACTGTTTTGAACTACAAAGATACCAGCACACTGTTGACAGCTGCTGTTTCCAGCAATAACATAAGGAGTTTCAATGGGGCATCGAGTCACATTGCTTGTACTTATAGTATTGTAGCGAACGGTATAATAGTCTTCTAGAGTTGTATTACCAAGAATCCAGTTTTTACCATCCAGATTAGTAATATTTGTATATGAACTTACGTCTGCAATCAGGATAATCGAATTATTGGGTTTGGGAACGCAAGTTTCAGAAGTTGAGTCCCACTGCTGACCGTTCTAACAGTTAACACAAGTATGGTTTTGAAGGACAAAAATGGGAGTCGCCTCAGGGCATTGTTTGCAATCTCCACTACCATCATTAATTACATAAGGAGTTTCGAGTGAGCATTGAGTAACATTAGCTTGGCTTATGATGTTGTATCTAGCTTAGTAGTAATCATTTAAGCTCATATTTCCCAGGATCCAGTTGTTTCCGTTAAGATTTGTTATGTTTATGTTGTTTGAAACATCTGTCAACAACTAAGGAGAGGAAACGGACGATTAAGGAGTTGAGGAAAATGTTGCTTTGTTAACGCAGATGTCAGATTAGAGGTCGAAAGTGGAAGCGGAGGAGGGACACTGCTGGCAAGTGGTAGTCCCCTTCAGCACGTATGGCCTTTAGACGGGGCATTGAATGACACTATTCGCTTTAATGATGTTGAACCTATTGGATTCATACTGTTCCATAGTGAGATTTCCCAAAACCCAGTTGTCTGCATTCAAATTACTGATATTAATCGATTTAGTGAGGTCAGCCAAGGGTTGCTGATCATTCTCATGATTGTCCCCCGACTTGCCTTGATGCAAATCAACGCTGATGGTCAAACTCACCGATAGAAGGAGGCAGACAACTGCGAAAATAGTGAGATACTTCATCTGTATTCAACTTAAAATATCAAGAATAATTTTTATTCAGACCCAGCAATAAATTAGAACAAGCGTAATTTAAGGCAGCGCTTAAGTGGTGATGTCTAATCGTCGAGAATGAATATACTGTGTGATATTTATTGAGTATTAATGATATGGTGATGATGACAATCAGAGGGTCTTCTTGAAGATCTCCATCAGCTCAGCTCTTTGGATCTTGCCGTCACCTGAAGTGTCGACAGTCGCCATAAACTGGCTCACTTCGGCCTTGGTAACTTGTCTGCTAGCTTTCATGTGGCCGAGCGCATCGTTGATGAGGTTATAGACCTCAGAGCTCTCCAGAGTTCCACTTTTGTCGGTATCGTACTTACTGAACACAGCATCGACAGCTTCTTGTAGTTGTTTGTCAGAGTAGCCGGACATATCTTAATTAATATAATCAACAACTTCTTATTCAGTTATCAATTTTATTTAAGGGTCGGTTATCTATTTCTGCTTGAAAAAAAGATCGAACTAATTTTTGACAGGGGCTTGATGAAATGCTGTCCAATGAGTATGTTTCTGTATTTATTGAAGATCGTTGCACTATCTTGATAATCTTTAAAGCCTATAAATGATCAAATGTCCTTTATGGTGGTGTCCTTCTCCTCGTTGAAAGAAAAGAAATATTTTGATCCTTGATTATTTGCTTCCTTTGGTCTTCTATTTTGAATGTTTTAGTCCTATTTAGCATATGGTTTATCTATATTCTGCTTAAATTGCTGAAAAAAAGGAAATGAATGCGTCTCATTCTCAAAGACAGAAGGTTGCGCAAAAAAAGGAGAACTCATTATATTTAGAAACATCTTGTCGAATTCTTCAAAACCTGATTTATGATTGTATCTCTAAGGCAGCTTATTCAACTATTCTTCATCATTGAAAGAGTTTGGAAAGAGACTGAAGATCGAATGAGACGTATTGGCAGGCACTCGCTCTTCTTTTTCGTAGGTACTGTTTCCATCATTGATTTTTTATTTGCAGATCAGATAGTTGTTATCTTCCGGATCATTTCTGCAGGATCGTGAAGTGGAATACGACCTAAATGAGGAGTGGGTTTCAAATTAGGAAGGGTGAGTTTCGGTGTGAGTGTGGTTCTACTCACTTTGGGTTGTATCATTCTGCTCTTTGTTGAAAGGCCATTTCCATCCCATTTTTAAATGTGGTTATCATTTGCTAACAAGTATTAAAACTTTATTATCGTTCTAGACTCTTCCAAATTTACAATACCCTTACCTCATTTAATGCTCAAGCAATATTCACCTAATAACTATTCGATAATCCTTTCACCTAATTCATATATTTAATATTCCAACTATATGCCTTTTCTTATAGTCGTTAGATGCAGAGACAGACCAGCAAAAAGTAAACCCATAACAAAATTCACGAACACAGTCTCGATGATTTCCTTAAAAACGTCAAGAGAAATAACCTCAAAAGCGAACGGTACGATAGATTACTCTCTCCTGACCCCTTCGCCCCCTATCGCCAAAACACTCTCCATACTCTGGATCGGTCGCGCACTCTTTCCGGAAAACACTCGCACAAAACCAACAAAACTACGAGGCAGAGGGTATAAAAGATGCTGTCTGGTAGTATATCTCGCGAGAAACAAAAAAATAGCACATCAAAGAAGAGTACATCAAAATTGGGTAGTAAAAGCCAAAGCGGAGCAGCTTTACCAGATCCTGCAGACCTGATATCGTAGTTCAGTCGTCGAATTCGCGAAACTGAGCATTTCCTAGAAGGCAAGAGTAAGATGGGTCTAATCCTGTGCAAGAAATTCCTTGAGATGCTTAACAAGATCGTGGAAAACATGGTGCTTAACTTCCAGTATAACCTGGAACAGCTCTAAAAGTCAATATCAGATCGTTTGTAGCGTTAAATTGGAGAAAGGGCTGAGCGAAGAGTGACTGGCTTGCAAAGAAAGCTGAACAAACTCTAGCTGCAGGCTAAGGAGTTGATGGACAAGTAGAATCTCAATAACAATTTGATATACCACTTACGATTGCAGAGTAATTTGTTTGATAAATAGACATCGATGTTGACAGGGAGTTCGGTAAATGCGTTTATAATTCGGATTAATGTGGAGGGAGAGGATATAAGCGCAGTGAGGAGAGACGAGAGGAGGAGGATGAAGACAGTGACATTAACTACATATCTAACTCCTAGTTAGTATTTGTTAAACGGTAAGCCGAAGATCTAAGGGGGGCTGACTAGCCCTCAGGCCAACTTTCCACTCGAAAGAATATGGTAAATTAGGGATGATTTAATTTTTATCTATCTATCAAACTTTTAAAAAAATCTCGAGTGACTAAATCTAACAGAATATTTAATCTCTAAAATAACTTCAAGTCAGTAACTGTCAGATGTAGTATGATTATCGAACAATACTATGGCGGAAATATAATTAACTTTTCTGGTCTTATAATCGATTTATCAGTCACACATTCAAATGAAAAAGCATATCAGTCAGCTCATTGTTCAAGTCGAACGCACCCTTATAGCCCCCAAACGTGGCACTTTCAAAATACCTTGTAAGGACATTCACAAATATGAGAATAAAATATTGGTCGAAGCAGAGGAATACAACACACCCTCCAGATAGGAACAGTTTGTCGAAGAAGAAATGGAGGAGTATTGTATTGAAAAGAGTGATGGCTTGCAGGAGAAGAAAAAGGGGCTGGAGGAGAAATTACAATCGAAAAAAGAAAAAAAAATTACCCTTGATTATAGACTCACTAAGCTGGAACTCAAGTTCGACCTCCTTAAAATGACTGAAGTGATGCAATATCTCAGGTTTGCCACTAGGTATGAACTGGAAAACAACAGATACAAGCTTATCAAACTTGAGAACCTGCTGAGCTTTAAATTGGAAAACAATTAACTGGAGTCGCATTAGATGGAAGCACTGAATTAATTTCTAATTGACTTGAACTAAATCATCAACAAAACCTCGAAGGTTTACTGAAAATGATCATTTGACACTTAAATACTTTTATTTATAAAGAGAATCCCGAAGAATGCTTGTTAAAAAGAGTTATAATTCTAATAAATATATATGACTAAGCCTTGAAAACGTGATGACAGATTGAACTACATTAAGCGAATCATCATCAGTTGTTAGTGGTGGTGGATAATGAATGAAGAATAAAAATGTAATGATACAAATAATGTAAATGCTGTGATACTTTTACTATTTATGTTTAACTTTTTCTGAAAGCTATTATAATAATTTGGATCATACTATTTCCAAGGTAATATTGGATGATATCTTCCAACATTTAATCCATAGAAATATCAAGTTAAACATCATTATTCACGATGTCTAATATTTTACTCCATAACATTCTCACAATGCTTGAGACAAAAAGTGTTGATGCTCAGAAAATCATCTGCAAAAATATTAATTACGAGCAAAGAAATCATATGATAATTTATGACAAGATTAGGAACTAAATTTAGAATTTGTTTCAGTAGAAAGCAGGCATCGAATAAGTTATCAGCTAAACCATCGGAAAGAGGACCAATTTTGTCGAATCTTTTGCACCCTCTCTCTTTTGGGGAAAAACTCATGCTTTACAAATAGAGGATAGCAGAGTCAGCAAAAATGACCCTCTTCATAATATTAAAGTACTCAATGAAGATTCAAAACAAAACAGAAATTATATCCATGCATTGGATGAACTTTTGGAGGATTAGTAATGCTAAAATGGCAGCAAAGATCTAATTGACAAATTAAAATCTATCAAAGAGAAGAAAGTAGTATTTTAAAGCATTGTTAGCCAAATATGCAATTATGAAATAAGTGAAATCAGCGAACTCAAAATGCCAACTTAGTTATAAAATCTAAGCAAGTATAATAAAAGCAAGAGAATCTTTTTAAAAGTAGCGAATGTCATCAAATATTTAAAAGAAACTGACGATAGACTTAGACCCTTTCGCCAATAACAAGCATCGTTTCAAAGAAATAAGATCCTTCCTTTGAATGAAAGGCTAGCAAAGCCTTTATAGAAATTTTTGATTTCATCCGAACAACTAAAAGCAAAGAAATAGAGCTATGATTTACTGTTATAGCGGCATAGTTGGCAAGAATGGATATTGAAAAATTTAAGTCAATTCAGATTTTAAAATTTTGAGAAGGATATCATCAACATTAACCAAGATATGCAGCCCTATATTCGTGACATTAAAAATGAGCTTAAGAATGGCCTAGATCAATCAGTTACATTATTGAAGAAATTATAGTCTATTTTAAATTCATTTAAATTAAGCTAAGGCAAACAAAAATCCTACACTCCCAATTACAATAGAATTAGCGTTGTGCTAAATTAGATTAATGGCAACACAATAAAAGATCTTGACATGATATCAACTTATTTTATTGTCTTTGTCAGCGATTTAAAAGCTATTCTATAAAACAAAAAAATTAAATAAGCGAATCATAAAATTGAAATTCCAAGAGATTTCGATTCCTTTCTAAACATGATCAAAAATATTGTAAACTAAAAGCAGCAATTTGGTTCTTCGGGCATTGCCCAATTGCAATGGAATTGGATTGATATCTGCAAATAAATTCTTCCAAAAAAGGAGTTTAAATAAATTGGTTAGATTTCTTTTGCTGCTTCAAAGATCGAATATGAGCAATACAAAGATAAAAAAAGGATTTTAATCAGTGAATTTAAGAATTTAAAAGAATAGTTACTGAAAAAATAAAAGAAAATAAAATAGCTCAAATAATTGATTGCAAATAAAGGATATTAAAAACAATTACCTCAAATAGATTATTGCTTATAAATTAAATCTTTGCATAGTATCTTATAAGGATATAAAAATACCACTGATCAAAATTAGAAAATCATCAAAGATTTAATGGAATAGAAAAAAAAGCTGCAAGATTTGATAGTGCTGCAAAATAATGATTATAATTATCTTAGAGAATGCGGGGAAGATTTAAGAAAGTAGATTGAGTCCAAAGAACAGATCAACAAATTATTGGATGAACAAATCAATAACAGTAACAGAAAAAATGAATAATTAGAACATTCGCTATACCTATAAAGATAATAAAAAATCAGACTGTCCAATCTAAACTCATAAATAATCAATAAATAAAATTTATTCAAATAGCAACAGCGCAGATAGGCAGGAATAAAAGACCAACAATCTATCAACATTAATTAAGATTCATAATTACCAACAATATACGGATATAGTTGCAGATACAACACATCTGACATAAAAATGGAAGATATCAATATAAATAGCGATAACTTCAACAAAAATAGAGACCATTTAAATATTTATTAAACCATGAAACAGTTATAAGTATCCAAGGAAGTGCTTTAGAAGTAATTGTCAGCAAAAATATAATATCAAACAGAACTATTAGGAATGATCAGTAACTTATAACAGGAGAAAAGTTAGCTGATCAGTGCACATAGTAATTGTTCCCAAATCATTGCTGACCTACAAACACAGATGAATAAAATCAAACGCTAAAACGAGTCCCATTGCACCAAGTTGGAATCCATCCTGTAGAGTAACAAATTCTCTGAGATCGAAGCGAGCTACTCTTATCTCAATTACAAAGGCGGAGACAATGAAACATATTTCAAAGAACTTGTACTTGCTTTGGAAGGAACACTGGCCAATTTCAAAACAGAAAAGTCAAGAATTTTGTTTGAGAAGGTAGAGGAGCACAATCTGAGGCATCAGCTCGAAGACGAGGTAAATAGACTAGCATCAGGAGTCAAATCGCTGTCCTAAGAGCTCGATCAAAGACAACAGTTACTGAATGAACAGAAAAGGGGAGAACAAGCACTGCTCTAGGAAATATAAAATCTTAAAAGTACGAATGCCTTATTGGCCAATGAGGTCAAAAGAGGCTAATAGAGTATCCAAAGCAAGGTGTAAGAGATTGCTCGGATGAGCCAAGAAAAGGAGCTTCAGAATCTTTAGATTTAGTCCCTGCACAGCTCATTCATTGAAGTGCGCAAAGCTGAACTGGAGAGGGAAAGATAATACAAAATCAGCTCTCTTTTTGACGGACGGAGCTGCCTTGAAAATACCAAAGAATCATTCCCAATCAAGAAATCTCTCATTGCCTAAATTGAGAAGATCAATGGAAAGACAGTCAAGAACACATGTCTGCTGTATAAGTACTCCCCTCAAGTAAAACTTTAGTGGACTCACTTTATCAACAAGCCACACTTTGTGATGCTGATTCGCACTGAGAAAGAAAAGATTGTCGCAGTCTATTCGCAGTCTCCAATAATGAAACCACCCCTCAGTCAGGATAAGAGAGAAGACATTGCATTCATATTCGAATCGAATGTCAAAGGTGGAGACACTGACTTCTATCCCCTTCTCTCAGGCAAATCGATTAATGGAAGCTTTGGCAATAATGTGGCATTTGGAAAGTCAGATTTGCGGTTTGGTCTCAGCGATACAATGATTGACGGCAACTTTGGGTATGCTGGCACTTCATTTGAGATAAAGAATAAAAAGATTGCTGATTTGCTGGGTAGCAGCAAGATAAGAATGATAGCGTATGAAATATATTCTGTGGAGTTGAGCGAGCAAGTGGAAGTAAAAACATAGGAAAACAGGGAGCAAGGAAGAGTAAACCTGCGGCAAATGGACAGAAGAGTTGAGATTGAATTCAACAAAGGTCACAATTACTAAGAACGACTGAAAACCCTGGAAATGGACTATGAAGGATAGAAGACTAAATTAAACAAAACGATTTCGGAACTGCAGTAAGCAATAGCGACTCAAAGAGACTAAATTTCTATCAAATCCCAAGAATGCGAACAGCTGAAGGGAGATATCAGCAGTAGTTTATCGAAGGCATCGGAGCTGTAGCAGTGTTTACAGCAGTCTTAGAAAAGATATGCAGAAATATAATCTAATTTGAAGCAGTGCAGTGAGAGATATGCGGATCTATAAAAGGAAAAGGCACATTTGACAGAGATGTATAATGCGGCAGTGTCATAGATCGAACAACTCAAAGCGGTCCAGGTAGAGTTGAATAGTCGCATTGCTGATTTATCAGGAAGGCAGTCCAATCGAGAGGAGTCAGCAGCCTTACACAAAGCCAATGAATAATAAAGTAGTAAGCTCAAAACATTGATTTCTAAACTATAGAAAGAGTTGACATAGACTAGAAGACAGAAAGAACAGCTTCAAGCACAGTACAATGAGACTTCCAAGGCCAGAACACTGCTCGAGACTCAAATCTGCTAGCTAGAGTTAAAAATCAGCGAACTGAGCATGAAGATAGAGTAATACGAATACGATTTACAAGAGGAGGAACCTAACTAAAAGGTGGTAAAATTGCAGCGCTAAGTTGATGATCATAAATAGATTCTGCAAGAAAATGAAATTAAAATTTATAAACTTACCAACAAACTGCAGCGGTTATAATCGGATTATGAGTAATTGAAAAAAATAAAAAATGAAAATTAGCAAAAATAAAAGCAACAAAATGGGTCTATTTAAGAGTTGGACAAACTGCAAAAGCAACTGTAAGATTTTTCCATCAACCTATTACCTAAACAAGAACAGAAAATCAATGAACTTGTAAGTCAAGTAAATCGTTTGAAGCTGATTAATGAAGAGCTGGCTGATAAACTCACTGAAGAGAAATTTAGGACCAAATAATTATAGGGCAAATTCATTAAATTTATTACGTCTATAGGCATAATCAATGTTTAGAGTGCATCTATGCAGCAGATCAGGAAAGAACAATTATAAATGGGAAACTCCAAAATTAGATTGACTATCTCTGCACTCAAACAAATTAAGCAGTATTAATAACTTGCTAGGATTTATGAGACAGATGCGGCCTTAATTGCCTACTACGATAAGTATTTTGAAAGTTAGCTCCTCTCTGATCGAGTGGATTATAAAATCAAACTCATCCGCCATTTGTCTATAAAAATAAATTTAGTCTTGAATAACGTGAAGCTTCTATTCAAGTTTAATCCCATCAGTACCTGCAACATTCATCGGTAAATTGATGGCAAAGACAATTTGTTGTGCATAGCGAAGACTACGAAAGGAGCGTATTTGTCCGGCTTCTATTCAGGTGTTTACTCTCCATAATAAACTATGAATAAGACTGCATTACTAATTTCTTTGACACTTGACGAATCTTATGAGCTCTGCCACTCAGAAGATAAATTTAATTAAATACCTCTTAGGAGTATGATTTATGATGATTGCTTTATAATCTTTGGAAACTCGGAACTAAGAATAAACATCAACGAAAAGACAGCTTTCAGCAATTTTGGCACTGAGAACAGTCCATGTTTCGATAGTCGGAATCGGAAAGTGAAAGACTTTCTCGGAGAATATGATACGCGCGAAGTAGAACTCGAGTCTTACGAAATTTATCAAATAAACTTTTTAAAAAGCGACCAAAAGCAAAAATGATGATTCTATTAACCATAAATAGCAATAATAAAATATACAATCGATTAGTCACAGAAATTAATCAATTTGCAACTGAGCGTAGTTGTGAATTGAGACAGATCTTGGCAACTTAATTTGATTGAATTGGAGATGTGGTCTGTTTTAATGTCTCTTCTTTTTGATTGAAAATTCAAATTGATGAGTCGATATTGTGAGACTATTTACATCAGCAAGGTTCTACATTGATCTACTTTCAGGAAATCATACCATATCAATCTATAAATGCTATAAAATATAGATAAAACAATTTTTAGATTATAAAATATTATAACTCTTCCAAAATATTTAAGTCAATAAGAATTAATCGGATTATTATTATTGTTTGGATTACAATACAATCATGAGGCTATCATGGAACAACTAAATAGCGAGCTACCAATATCAAGGTGGTTGGCTTCTACCAAAGTAAAAGTGGCATCAAGGGACCACCAGGCGTTCATTTTACAAGGGGACCCCTATCTTGCCAAAAAAATAGCAGATCACAGGGCCTCACAAAATTATGATTAGCCTGAAGTCATATAATGCAATGTTTATGGCCCTTTAAAGGATTCAATGCATCCACCACGGTAGGGGGTATGCTCTTAGTCTTTTATGGAATATGTTTGTCCTGATCCGGCTAAAATTCAGATCGTTAACCAGCACACTTATTACGACAGATATATTTTCATTAAAATACAAAATAATTATTTATTTTCATTAAAACACTACAAGGTAAAACGATCTATGTTAAATATTAGCCTTATGATTCAATATAAGGCATTAAAGGGAAAATCCAGGATCAATAAGGAATTCCCCCTGATCAGCAGAGGCTTATATTTGCAGGTCGTCAATTGGAAGATGGACACACCCTAATTGAATGCAACATCCATGTTCAAGCCACTCTTCATTTAGGTTTAAGACTTCGAGGAGGATCTGTCAAAACAAAATCTCTACAAATATTGGATGCGTTATAAAAACGATCTTTTGATCGACAAAGTATTGATGAGTGATCTGAATTCCAGCATTATTAATATCTGTCTTTGCCTTGAAGAATATTTAAACATTTATCTCATATTTTTTTTCCTTCTACCATGAAAGGAATTTCTATTTACATCATAAAGTTTTATCTTTATCACCTTTTGAAATCATATAAAATCTATAATGTCATCAGATAAATATAATGACACTCTTATCGATAAATCCGTTGAAGAAATTTATCTTTCAATAAGAAATAGGAGACCAATGCATAACTTGCAACCAGCCAATTAAAAATGATATTTTGTTTTAAATTTATTTTATTGTTTAGATGTCATAGAGGATATAGAGGATAATTTTAAGAAAGGAAATATAATGGTGTTTGGATATTTAGAATCAATAGGGGAAAGGCAGATAATAAGTTGTAGGATAATTGCCGTCCAAAAATGACATTGTCGTTGTTATCATCTTATCCGCAGATATTCCAAAAGAAGAAGTTTGGTTACCTCCTCCCAAAAAAGGCCATTTTGTTTGATTGATCAACAAGAAAAATTTCATCGATTAATCTTTGCTATCTGAAGCATAGGCAACCATAATGTTCGGATCGCTCACAAGCAGATCGTGCTTGGGAATATTTTTCCAAAGACTTGAGGCAATGTATTGCCCTTCTCCGCTTAAAATTCTGAAGGCAGAGTAGTAATCTATCAGCATTAGAGATCCATTCACTGGCCAACCATAGTTGAGCCCTGGAGGAGTTTTGGAAGTTGCACATGTATAGTAAAAGGGCGATCCAGTATAACTATCTCCTGAAGAATTATTAAAGTGGTAGATGATGCCTGCTGAGACGAGAAGGGAAAGTAGTACACCAATTAATACCTTCATAAATAAAAAGATATAGTTCTTTTTTTATTAATTAGATTAAAAGCAAATTCATTCTTCTATCGTTAAATTATCTCTCATGTCGAAGTGAGTTCCTATTGTCATCGCAAGTTTGTATATTCGTACCATCTTTGAATTATATCAATAGTACGATGTTTTAGGATATATTTAAGAGACGAATAAATCAATGATCTACAATTTAAAATAAATACCTTAATTGAAATAATTGAGAGGTAAAAAAGTTATCATCCACACACAAATTTACAATAATTATTAATAAGAAAACTTGGAATTACTTTGATTTTTTTCCTGCTCCAAAGATTACATTCTTCTTTTTATTTTTTATTTTTGAATTCATTTGATGAATCACCCCGCAGACTGACATCATCAATGCATTTCAAAATATTAAGAATATTAATAAAATCAACTTTCTTTCTTTATGATGGAACAAAAATGTAGATACTACATTAGCAGGACTCAAAAATATTAGACTGTTCAAATTAGGTTACCACTTTGCGAGATATTGAACAAAAATAATTACCGTAAGAGCTCATGAAGTTGGAATATCTACTAGCGGATCCGAAGGATCAGATTGAAAGGATATAGGAAAAATATACTATCTCCTTGACATGTTCAGAGTTCTACAATCATCAGAAGCATTAATCTCGTAAAAAAGCAAAGTAAGATCCCCAAAACTGATGGATATTCTGTTTCAGTAATTAGCTAATATAAATGTGCTTCAAATTAAATTATCTTTTTAATAATGCGAAACTACTAATAGTATTAAGGTTAATGGATAAATCATTTTTTGAAGCGATTCTTTCTCATATATTGTATCCAAAGAGAGAAGACAGTCTTTTATCGAGTAGTTGACATAATTTTGGCCATCTTATTTGATTTTTGTATCAATAAATGAAAATACTTCATTTTTAATACATATTTGTTTCCTCGATTTGTTCATCATATTTATTATTATTTGGCGATTATGGTCGTAATTACCTTATGTTGAGTTCACAATTTATTTTAAAAGATGGAATAACTTCATCTTTATTATTATATAGATTTTGTAGAAATAAAGGTTAGTTGGCTTATGATAAAAAAAATTGAATATGTGGAACTTATTTTTTCATTTAATAACGGCGATTTATCATGAACATTTTATTATTTGAATAAAAAAAATAAAAATGCCTTTTGATAGGAGTTTAACAAAAAAATTAGATCTGAGTTAATAAAATAAAAAATAGTGAATACTATGGCTTGAAATATTGTTTTCTTTAAGATGAAGGCATTCTGTTTAACGGTAGTTGTATTTGAGTCTTAAAAAATAAATGGAATCAACCTCAATCCATAAATAAAAAATGGTAATCATGATCCAAACTAATATTTTACTATTTACTGCAAGAATACATTTGTCATTCCCTTATCTGCAGTCATTGAATTGAAATTAGAATCATATACATATCGTAGCATTAATTAATGCTGATTTTAGCATTACGATTTCTATATTTTAATTTAGAGCAAATTCAAATCAAAATGCCATACTTCTTAAGTAGATTCATCAATTCTATTTGTCACATCACTATCGACGGTCAAGTAACATAAAAATACTATTTGATCATGCATTTTATTATGCTACTTCAGACTCTTGCCTGTATCGCCGATAATTAATCCACGATTTATCTTATTGTTAAATGGGCTGATCCTTCCACATTCCTCGATACTGATTTCACAGTTATTCTATGTTTTGTCGTTGTCATGAGTTTTCTTTTCTTTTTTATAGTTAAACTCATTATAACCGAAGGTGGAGAAATGCTGGCAAAGCCCGATATCATTAAAATTTACCTCGGAAACTTGCTGCTCCACCTTCAGATGCTCTGCAAAACTGCGGTCCTGAGTCCTCTCATCCGTAGCTCCATCTTTTAGATTCAGAACCCTTCGAGCGGAGTCATGACATCACTAGCTATGCTGTCTCTACTGATCTACGTTTTGTTCCTACTGCCAGTATCACTTTACAACACCTCCAACACTTTCATCCTCACTCCCCAAATAAACAAAAAGCTTACCTA
>Ga0302186_10000951_pt1 | contig 25049 bp, 23 predicted proteins | sample II_Bog_E1_2_FD_198782 | JGI IMG/M metagenome (GOLD analysis project Ga0302186, IMG submission 198782) | Peat permafrost microbial communities from Stordalen Mire near Abisko, Sweden - II_Bog_E1_1 | ecosystem: Environmental > Terrestrial > Soil > Wetlands > Peat | place: Sweden: Abisko...
AATATTCCTGTCTGAATCTGTAAGTGTTGCGGAAAACAATTCCTTATATTCCATGAAGATGGGATTACATCCCGATAGCCATCGGGACACATTGACAATAATCCCATTTTTCTATTTAATAATGTACATATCCGGAAGTACGGGGTTTTGCTTGTCCGCTTTCAAACCATAATGCCGGATGACTTCCGACAAGCTCAGACGCTGTTTTATCTCTGCTATTTCCATAATAAACTTTTTTATGCGATTTACTCCGCCACAAAAGCATTCATAAATATCCTTTATCGAACATATAAAATATTCTTTTTCGATATTTATCTCCATAAATCCATTTTATCGCTATCTTTGCAACTTATTAAACAACATGCATAACAATGGATATTGCAGCAAACATTAAAAGATTAAGGGAGCAACAAGGGCTGATTCAAAAGCAGGTTGCCGCCGAGTTAGAGATTGGATATTCCAATTATAACAAAATGGAAAACGGTATGCGGGAGCCATCTGTTGGCGAGTTGCAAAAGCTGGCAAAACTGTTCAGCATCACCATAGATGAGCTAATTAACCTGGAAAAGATTACACCAAAAGAAGTGGTTATCGAAAATAAAACAGTTTCGGAAAAGGTGAGGTTAATTTCGCAGTTAGACCAGGAGGATCAACACGCCGTATATCGTATTATTGATGGTATGCTGACCAAGAATAAATTTCAAACTTTCTTTGAACAAAATTTACAACCTGCTAAATAAACCCATTATGATTTCCGTACATCCACAATACATTAAAGACAACAACGGCAAAAAATCCTTTGTGATTTTACCCGCCAAAGAGTTTGATATCTTGCTACAAAGCATGGAAGAACTGGATGATATTCGCCTTTACGACCAAGCCAAGAAAGAAGACGATGGCCAGCGCATTCCAATGGATGAAGCTTTTAGAATGATTGAAGCTAAACGAAACAGTAAAAAGCAATGACTTACAGCGTTAACTTCAAAAAACATGCGCTTAAAGAGTTAGCCAAAATCAATGAGCCGTTTTACTCCCATATCAAACAAGCCATTTACAGTCTTGCCGACAACCCACGCCCACAAGGCTACAAAAAACTAAAAGGCAGAGATGGTTACCGCATTAGAGTGGGCAACTACCGCATTATCTATGATGTTTTTGAATCCGAACTGGTGGTGGATATTATCGCCTTGGGACACAGAAAAGACATTTATGAATAAACTAGCGCCCTGATTAAAATCATTAATTCAATGCTTACCAAAAAACGAATGAAGGATTTACCGGATAGAAAAGTAAACTTCTGACAAACTATTTTTTGTGGTTAAACACTATTTTAGAAAACTATAATTTTATGCTATAAAACAAAAACAAAAACAAACCCGATCTGATTTTCAGAACGGGTTTGTTTTTACCTTGAAGCATTACCTCATGAACCTACCACCAACCGAAAGCTTGCAACATCATTAACATTCCCAAAAGTATAGCTCCATCCCCTCCGATATAACCTTTTAAATGCATAATATAATATACAGTAAAACTAGGCTTGTCATCTTTCCCTTCTTTATTTGTAAAGATAATAATGACAATTCCTATAATTATGCATATAATTGCTAATAAATAATTCAAATATGTATCTAATCTTTATTTTTCTTTTCTACAACAGCATCTATTTCTATTCTATTCTATTCTTGAATCTTTCAAGCTAGAACATTGCATTAAAATCCCACGTCCCGTCGAATATAGAACTTCTTTAAATGTACAAAGGATCATATTGCCATTTGGATTTATACTCCCAATTCTTATATTCTTAAGAATTGTAATCCTTTTAAATATTCGATTAAACTATCAACTATATTTCCTTTGTAGATTGTTTATGTAAAAACGCATATCCGGTTAACGGTTGTGAAAGTGACAAAATAAACATCTTCAGGATTCCGAAATTTATACTTTCTACTCATAGTTCAAGAAATTAAATTTTTTACCATTTCCATAATCTCCAGTTATAAACTAATCCCCTATTTCGTCCAGGTTTGTAAATTTGCAGTCGGTGGATAGCGTTTGTATCATCTGAAGTACCAAATGTAATGTTTCCCACAAAAGTGGGGCAAACACGCACTATTTATATTTACTCAATTTGAAAATTGCCCTGTATTTTTTAGAGCAATTTATCAAGGCATTTTCATAGGCCTACACTGTATCTTGCTTAAAAATTGGATACTTTTCATTTGAATCAAGATGATAATCCGATTTTTCAATCTCTTGCATCTTAAGTTCAGACATATAAGCTATATCTTTAACAATTCCATTCATTTTAAAGTATTTAGTGCATTTACATTGGAAAATTTTAAAAAGATAGGTTATCACCGAATTGTCTGCTAATAAGTGTTTTCTGTTTTTCCAAAACACAAGAAATGTTTCCTGTACCAAATCTTTGGTTGTACTTTTATCATTCAGAATACCAATGCCGTAAACAAATAATCGGGGTTGATACTTTTTATAAAAGAGTTCAAAAGCCTTTAAATCTCCTTTACGAATTGCCGTAAATGTATTTTCGCATTCATCTTTCATCTTATTCTTAATTTATTAATAAATATGTAAATTGTCAATAATATTTATTATATTCCATAAGTAAACATGGCAAAAAGAATATGTAGGAATGATCATTTTTTCTGATTATTCCTGTTTTATATTTATCTAAAAATACAATATGAAAAAAATCGTCATATTCTTACTGTGTATCCTTATGCCTTATACCTCAATAATCCTGAATTAGAGAATTCTTCTGACACTGTCATCTATCCTAATTTTAATTCATTTACATAGACATTAGCCACAATCTGAATTTCTTACGGATTAGTGATAATAAAAGCACTTTGAATAACTCCGGCAAATGATTTTATATTATTGACAAACAATAGAATCAATTAAAGTAATCTCTTTATCCTGCTTATATATAGTTGATTTAAAAGTAAAATTAAACTATTTCAATTCCTTTCCAAACACATTACATATCGAATAAATACATAGGCTAAATTTGTATGGCATTTAAAATTTAATTTTACAGGTTTCAATTTTTTAAAAAAAAGCCGCCTTTTCACAAAGGCAGCTTTCAACAATAATGAGTGACTACGTAAACTAAAAAGACAATCCCTTCAATAGTGATATTCACAAACAGATCATTAATACATTTGAATTCCATTCATTTCTACTCTGATTTTTAAAATTTAATTCATTCTTATTTTACAAGTTTAAAATCGTCAAATGGTTTGACATCACCCGAAGCATTAATTTCGAATGTTTTTACAACTATACAATCAGTGCTCACTGCAATATTACTAAACATAGGATTACCATCCTGACCAAAATGGCCGGTGAAAAGACTAAAATAGTCAGGTAATCCGGTTAACTCGACGACAGCACTCGACGACATGTCCGCCTTGCTTCTTGGTTCATATTTTTTCTTTCCTGCCGAATTGTTTAAGAAATAGAGTGTCCCGTTTTTTAAGTTATAGATTCCTCCTGATTTTGCAGTCAGGTTGGTACGTTCATCATACGCTACATCAGTTTGATCGGAAACGGCTCTTTCAACAAGTTTTTTATTCCTGATAGGTCCTATTACTTCATAGATATGATCGTGCCCCTGTAATGCCAGGTCAATTTTCAACTCATCAAATACAGGGCTCATTTTTTCGCGTACAAGCCTTCCGTCTTCGTCGCTTTGATGACTGACGCTTCCTGTGAACATCGCTTTGTGATAAAAAGCAATTCTCCACTTTGTATCCGGATGGGCAGCTACCTGTCTTCGCATCCAGCCGGCTATGGAGTCAAGTTGTCCTGTCACATCATAATCTTCGTAACTAAAAGCCAGAAACAAGGCATCCCCGTAAACAAAAGAGTAAATACTGCCCGGTACTGTTGAATTGACATAGTCAAAGAAATTGGTTTCGGTATTAAAGTGATGTGTAAAGTTTCTGTTGATCGAAAAATCGTGATTCCCCTCAATCGGTGCAAAGGGTTTATTCAGAAAAATGTCCTGCTGTGTCCGGAAAAACTGTTCGTATTCCCATTCCGAATTATTATTGTCCGACGACTGTACCAGATCACCACAATTCAACCAGAAGTTTGCGTCCGGATACATTGCATTGGCAGCATGGGTTGTCCTCTGTGAAATATCAAACATTTCATCCGTATTTGCCTGCGGATCGGTGGAGTAAATAAATGAGAACGGATCCTTATTCGCTTTAGCTGTAGTAAAAGTACCCGTTTCACTCCACGCTCCTTCTTTTCCTACCCGGTACGAATAAAGTGTGTTCGGAGTAAGTCCTGTAGCCAGTGCTTTGTGTTGGGTGTAACTTTTCTTAGTATTATCAGGAATATCCGCTAATTCAAGAAGTTTATTTCCTTTGGAATTATAATTCAGATTGTACACATTGGCACTTTGGGCTTCGATAGTCAATAATGGTGTTTGAAATGCATTGTTGTCAGTAACGGCACCACTTACAATTTCAACTTTTCCACCGGTTGTCCCTTCATTAGTAAACCAGGCAAAACCTAATCGGGATGTTGGACTTCCATTGATACACATCACAATACTATAAGGCAATTCTTTACTTTGCAGGGTATTGATTGAATATTGAAGGGCTGTTGTTGAAGCAGAATCCTGTAAGGTAGTAGCTCTTTTGACTGCTCTTTTTAGGATTGTCCATGAAGGGATTGTGTAATTCAGTTCATTGATTGAATTGGCAATATTCAATAACGAATCAATTTTGTTTTGAGCAACTGTTGTGCTTGTAACCATCAACACTCCACAAATAATCAGCATTAATTTCGATGTATTTCTTTTCCATTTACTGAAAAACCCTTTTGATAAATTACTCCCTTTCATTGATTTATAGAATAGATGTTAATAGAATATTTTGTATTTCATGAGATTTCAAAAGTAAAGTATTTACTCCTGATTGTCATTCCAAAAGTATTTCATTTGAATGATGATTCTGATAAATTTTATCGGTTAAGTAATTGGAACAATTAAATGTCTCATTTGAAATTCAAAAGAATAGAACGCTGAAAAAGCAGATTTAGCGGATTAAATCCCGATAGCTATCGGGAGGATTTTTATTCCGATACATCGGAATGATTATAAGATCTATGTCTTTATCATTCATACTTGTATGAATAAAATCCTCCCGATAGCTATCGGGATTAAAATCCGTTACAAGATATTAATCAGATTTAATCCGCTGAATTCGTGAAATTTCCGACAAGTCGGAATGTTCCATCCGCGTTCTATTCTTTAGAAGGACATTATATTCTTTCTAGTACTTAGAATCCATTTAATTTGAATAAATCTAACAATTTATCCCTGATTCTACTACAATTGGCAATGGAATAAGTTGAATTCCTGTGAAGTAGTAATAAGTTTGTATTTTCATTATTTTAGTTTCAACAAAAAACTTCAACCATCCGGACTCAAAAGATAAGTTGAGATTTTTCGTCTGTTTCTCAGAGTTACATTGTGATCATTTATCTATAGTTATTGACTACTTACTCAATGATAATTAATACTTTATCCTGTTATATCCCGAATGGATAAAATTACACGGACAATACGCTCACAATCCGCCCGAATTAAAGACATAAACAATACATAAACAATACCTAAACAATACATAACAAAACTCTATATAGGATTTTATTATGTATTGTTTGTGTGTTGTTTTATACTTAAACAGTTATTTTTTCCGGGTGGATTGTGAGCGTATTGTCAGTATTTTGTCCCGGCAAGCTGATGTCAAATAAACATTATTATCTAAGTACATGACAAAAAAATAAGCAACAATCTAATTGATTCATATTGATTAACATACAACAAAAAGGATTACCACAAATGACACAAAAGAATTACATAAGTAATTAGGGTCTGCTGAAAAACAGTTATATTTCAGATTAATATAAAATTACAAATCATTTTTTATTTTTTAGTACAAGTTTTTTTATTTTTAGTTTAAAACTTATGCACTTAATTTGTTTTGATTCTAAAAATCCTGTAAGGATTTCCTGTGAATAACCCCCAGATTTATCTGGGGGCTAAGTAAAGAAGAATGAAAAGTACTCCAGAGGAGTTCCCCAATAACATTAAAAATCCTTATAATCAATGGGAAACTCCTCCGGAGTTCAGTTACTATAAGTTACTTCATCCCCCGAATAAATTCGAGGGTTATGCACAGGTAACTCCTCTGGAGTTATTCAGCAGACCCAAATTACATTTTAAAATAAATAACGCAAATATCAAAAATACTAAAAGCGTTTAAAGCTAATATTAAAAACCGAAAATCTTTTGTGTGCTTAATATTGACTTTGGTGGAATTTAAACTTAACTTTTGTGATTCTTTTGTGACTTTTGTGGTGAAGTATTGATTTAATATGTTTATTATGTAACTGTTAGTAATAATATCATTTTTTGTCATGTACTAAGCAAAAATTGACGAAAATGTTTTATGAAAATGATATACTAAATCAGAAAGCTGCCTTTTTAAAAAAGACAGCTTTCAGCAAACTCAGAGAAGATTACGCAAACGAAAAAAGAGTATTACAGGGTAGCAAAGATGGTTGAAGGTTGATAATCAATTCGTGTCAATTCGTATAAAAACAGTGCTTCGGCAGTTCGTGTCCAGTAGTTGAATTCCATGGATTTGGTATAGGATGGGATAAAGCGCAGTAATGCATCGAGATCAAATTCATTCGCTGAGACTCCTGCACCTGTACGTAATGCGTCGATCACATTGCATTCCTGCTCAATGTGCGCAGGTACCATTAAAACGGCTTTTTGCATATACATCGCTTCGCAGACCGATTCAAAGCCGCCGGTAGTAGCATATGCTTTGCAACCAGCCATATACTGAAGGAAAAGTGTATCGCTTAGTTTATGCAGGGTAAGCTTTGGAGTAATCCTGACAGAGGGTTCTGTATTCTTTTTATCCCAAAAGAAGTGGAGTGATTGCTCACTGTGATTTTCGCTCCAGGTAGTTAATTCACCGGCAAATCCGCTGTTCAGCATATAACCGTGAATATAATCCCCATCGACTACTTCCTGTTGCAACACCTCCTGACGTAAAAGCGGCGGAACAACAGAAATTTTTCCATATTGCAGACGATCATCAGCACGAAAAGAGAGAGCCAGCATCTTCAGCGAATTCATGGCAGTAAGACCTGAATAAAAATTCAACAGGTTGAATTGCCATGTATCTTTGCCTGTATAGTGAAAAGCAGGTGTCATAAAATAATACTGATGCGCCACATTAATCATGGGTGGTGTTGGACTGAATACTCCATAAGTAACACCACACAATAGCTCATAAAAATTGATCACAACATCCGGCTGAGTATTTCTGATTGTCCGTCTGATTGTCAGCACGCTGCGGATATATACCGGTATAAAAAACAGGTTGTACAGAATGCTAATAATTAATGGCGAATGTTTTCCTTTAGGGGTTGGTAAAAAGTCAGGACTTTGGAACTGGATAAGTTCACTGTTAATTTTTTGAGAAAAAAATAAAGGCAAGGTACGTTTGGCACTTCCGCCGACCATTACTGCCACCACCTGATGACCATTACGTTCGAGCATTGATTTCAAACTCAGGGCCTGTGTGAAATGACCCCTACCCTCACCTTGTACAACAAATAAATATCTCATAAGTAATTTGAAAGATAAAATTATTTACTTTAAGTTTTGACCCCCAAGCCCCCAAATGGGGGATGTAAAGACGCAGTATCTGAAGTTTAGATTTATAATAGGAACTTCTTAATTTCACCCCCCCCCCAATCCCCAAGAGGCTATGTAAAAACTATAATTGAAAATGATAAAACTATCAAATTTATGCATGTAGTTGAAATAAGGTAATAAGGTTAAGATATTTTTGTTAATATTTCTATTAAGGTTGAGAAACAAAAATATGGTACATTCCGGTTTATCGGAAAGGTTTATTTCTTAAAAACCTTATTTCCAGGTATTAAACCTTAATAGAAAACCATCGAACCACTAACCCAAACCTTATTACCTTATTAAAAAAAGCCTCAATTATCAATTTAGAAGTAACGGATTCTACTATTTTCATTTTTGCACAGCCTCCCAAATGGGGGATGTAAAGATGCAGTATCTGAAATTTAGATTTATCACAATTGTTCATTAAAAATTATGATGTACTATATTTTTTAATTAGAAAAAATGATGAAACATATTGTTTGAGAATGCAACCATTTGCGGTTTTTGATTCGACTGGTAGACTTCAACCGGTTCGGTGGTCACAACCAAATTACGATGCAAATAAACTTCCCAGGTTCCATCTTCATGTTCTAATAAAGCAGACAGACTTTCCACCCAGTCCCCCGAATTCAGGTAATGGATACCATCAATCATCCTGTCAGCCGGCTGGTGGATATGTCCGCAGATAATTCCATCGGCATGACGCGAACGGGCTAAAGTAACCAGTTCATTTTCGTAATTTGAAATATACGATACAGCAGATTTAACTTTTTGCTTGATGCTTTGCGAAAGTGAGTAATATTGCAATCCTTTTTTAGTACGATAAATATTGTAAATACGATTTACCCATAATAAAAAAGTATATCCTACATCACCGAGCTTTGCAAGCCACACCATATTGGAAGTAATGTTGTCGAATATATCGCCATGAACTACATAATACCGCTTACCGTTCTTTTCGTGTACATAATCTTTTACAATGGAGATATTGGCAAAAGAGAAAGGAGCTATCTGGTCAATAAAATCATCGTGGTTTCCTCTGACATAAATGACTTTTGTATTATGGTTTTCCATCATCTTCATAATGATTTTAAAGAAATCAGTGTCTTCTTTCTTCCACTTGCCTCCTTTTTGTAAATTCCATCCATCAATGATGTCGCCATTTAAAATAAGGGTATTACAATTTACAGTTTTCAGAAAATCTGCAAGTTCGCGTGTCTTTGAATGTTCAGTCCCGAGATGGACATCGGAAATAACTATGGTTGGATAAAACTTTTGATTATACATCTGCTATTTTTTATTACAAAGTAACAGCTATCTTATTGCAGGAGTACAACAACGGAATGAAATTAGTATGACAGTGAAGGCATTTACAATTTATTTATTTACGATTTACAATTTAATACTAACTACACTTCACCACAAAAGAACACAAAAGAAGCAAGAAAAAATACGTAACCACAATAGACACATAGTACACAATAGAAGAACACAATAGTTTGTTCGAAATTTATTCATTTAAATTTCTTTCATTTAAAATAAAATGACTATCGGCTTTTGCACCCAACATTCAAATATTCGTAAATTCGCCTGTTGTATAGCCAGTTAGATTTAAATTTCAAACAACAAAATCTATCACTAAAGAATCGATTAGATTAATAAGGGAAATAAGGGCAGGTTCGTGGGGTTTTAGGTTTTCTACTAAGTCCCACACGATCAGAGATCGAACAACAAGATAGATAACTGTGAAGGGCTGAAAAAGTCTATTTACTAATCCCTGATTAGCAACACTTTGCAAAGAGTTATATAGTAGCGAAAAAAAGAAGAAAAATAAGGTTTTTAATATAAGATTTGAAAGAATGAATTTAATACAAATTGATTATTAGTAAGCTGCATATTCGTTGCATTAGGTACGGAGTATAATCCTATTTGTAGACCAGGATAATCTAATAAACATCATGTACAGAGTACCGGAATATATTATTTGAAGCAATGGGGCGTTTACGGATAATTACAAAACAATAAAGTAAAAAAAATACATTGGGTGCAAAACAGATAGTCATTTAAAATAATCTGTGTAAATCAGTATAACCAGTGGACAATTTCTTAATTCGTATAATTCGCTTTAATTCGTAAAATTAGTATAATCAGTGTAAATCAGTGTAATCAGTGGACAATTTCTTAATTCGTATAATTCGCTTTAATTCGTCAAATTAGTATCAACAAAAATTCAATCTTACCTTAAATTATTTGATTCACTATCCTACCAAATAAGCATCTTTATAAATTCGGTTTTATTTCTTCATCAATCTCTTTCTTGTGGCGCAAATCTTTTCCTTCGATAGCATAGATAGATGCTTCGGCAATGTTGGTAGCATGATCGGCAATGCGTTCAATGTTAGAAATAATGCTGTTCATTTGAATAAAGGTGAAAAGCAACTGCTGTGTATCTGATGAGAATTCATTTTTCTTAATCGCCTTTTTGATGAGTTTGTGATTCATTTCATCAACGATCTCATCGTTCTTAATTGCCCAGATAGCATCTTCCTTTTCGCTTGTAACAAACGACAGAATTGATTTTTGAACCATACTGACACTTGCCATAAACATATTCGTAATGACTTCCGACATTTTCATATAAACTTCAACATCCTGTATTCTTGGGATATACCTGACGATATTTATTACAGAATCTCCGATACGTTCCAGATTGGCAACCATTTGATAAATAGCCATTACCTGACGCAGATCGGAAGCAACAGGTTTCTGTAAAACGATTGTATCAATAATTTCCTCAGAAATCCTGAGTTCATAGTTATCGATCAGATCTTCATTTTCATTTAATTCTTTCATTATATCTTCAGGGATAGCAATCATGCTCCCGTTGATAATTTTCTCTAATAAATCGAGTTGATGCAACACCACTTTTGACAATTCGTCAAAAAGGGTTCGTATTTGTTGCATTGCATTTTCTTTTTGTATGTTCATTCGATAAATTTATTTGTTATTCCTTTTTTTACTTTAGATAAAATAATGCTTTAAGTAAATTATAAGTAATCATTTAAAGTTAAATGATCAATTCTACAAAACTTATATTTTCAGTATCCTGTTAATTATTAATTTTTAATTATTAATTATTAATTAGCCGAATTTCCCCGTCAGGTACCCTTCTGTACGTGGATCTTTTGGATTGGTGAATATTGTTTTTGTATTCTCATATTCAATTAATTCACCCAGGTACATAAACATAGAGTTGTCCGAGATACGGGCAGCCTGTGACATATTGTGAGTGACCAGTACAATGGTATAATGTTTTTTTAATTCTACCAGCAGATCTTCAATTTTAGCAGTTGCAACAGGATCGAGTGCCGAAGTGGGTTCATCCAGTAAAATGACATCGGGTTTAAAAGCCAGTGCGCGTGCTACACAAAGACGTTGTTGTTGTCCACCCGATAAGAACGTTCCTTTTTTATGCAGTGAATTTTTTACTTCATCCCACAGGGTAACATCCCTTAACGAAGTCTCCACAATTTCATCCCGCTCGGCACGTTTCAAATGAATTCCATTCAGTTTATACCCGGCGATAACATTTTCATAAATACTTAATGTCGGGAAAGGATTAGGGCGTTGAAAAACCATTCCAATCCTTCTACGCAATTTGATGGTTGACATATCGTATATATTTTCGTTGTTCAACTTTATGACTCCCTGAGTGATAATATTGGGGTAAAGTTCGTGCATACGGTTGATGGCCCGTAACAGGGTTGTTTTACCACATCCGGAAGGTCCCATAATGGCAGTTATGGCATTTTTCTTAATAGTGGCAGTTACATTTTTCACAGCAAATTTATCTTTGTCGTAACCGATAGAAAGTCCTTCAATAGATAATATGGAAGGTTTGGTAGTATCATTGTTTTCGTTCATCTTCTTCTTAGAATATATCTTTTTGTAATAATCAGTTGTTTTTCCTTCTTAAGAGTTTTGTTTTCCGGCTATCCATTTCGAGAGCAAATTCAGTGTAAGCACGAATCCCATTAGAAACAGGGTAGAACTCCAGATCAGATCCACCATATTGGGATCGTTGTAAAATTGCCATATCAGTAATGGAACAGCACTTACAGGTTTTGTTATACTCCAGTTTATAGCAGGATTCCCCAGGGTTGTAAGCATAAGAGGTGCCGTTTCGCCTAATATGCGTGAAACAGCGAGTAAAATACCTGTCATCAGGCCGCTGAAACTTGTTGGAATAAGGACTCTCAGAATAACTTTGTAGTAGGGCGTTCCTAAAGCAATAGCTGCTTCCTTTAAAGTGTCGGGAATCATCTTCATTGATTCTTCCGTAGAGCGAATGATCAAAGGCAGCATCATAAGAGCAAGGGCAACACTACCGGCCAACACCGAATATCCATGGGTAATATGAACTACCACCCAAAGGTAAACAATCAGTCCGACAACAATCGAGGGTACGCCCTGCAATACATCCGTAATATCGCGTATGAAACCGGCATATCTTTTATTGCTGTTTTCGTACAGGTAAATGCCTATTAAAACCCCGAAAGGGATAGCAATTACCGAAGCAATACCAACCAGGTAAAGTGATCCTGTTATACCATTGACTATACCACCGGGAATTAACTGCCCGCTTGATTTAGCCATCATGGCTGTGAAGGTATCGGGGGCAACCTGAGTAAAGAAAGCCCAGTTAATTTGATGATATCCTTTGAGCACCAGACTTCCGATGATCAGAAAAACAAAGGAAATGGTGATAAGCGAGAATAAAATGACTCCTGCTAAAAACAATCGATCCCTGAACTTACGTCCTGTAAAATGATCAGGAAGGATTTCTGCTCTTTTCTTTTCTATGAAAATATTAGTCTGATCCATTAGGCCATTTTTTTAATAATAAATTTCCCGACTGCATTGATAATCGTTGTAATGACAAACAAAAGTAATCCGATTTCAATCAACGAACTTAACTGCAATCCACTGGCCTCCCCGAATTGATTGGCAATCACACTGGCCATTGAATTTCCGGTACTGAACAGACCTGTGGGTATTATATTCGCGTTTCCGATCAGCATCGTTACAGCCAGTGTTTCACCCAATGCCCTACCGAAAGCTAAGACATAACTGGCAGTAATTCCTGAACGTGCATTTGGAAGAATTACATTCCAGATGACTTCAAGACGTGTAGCCCCTAATGAATAAGCGGCTTCTTTCAGTTCATTCGGAACCATCATAATCGTTGTATTGCTCAGTGAAGTCGCATAAGGGATAATCATGATGGCCAGTATAAGACCCGAAGTGAATATACCATATCCCTGCGGACTTAAACCAATGGATACAATAAACGGACGTAATATGTAGAAACCCCATAAGCCGTAAATAATGGAAGGAATCCCTGCCAATAAATCAACCAATGTACTCACTACGGAAGCTATGCGGGTATTCCTAAAATATTCGCCTATAAACAGGGAAGTCGAAAATGCCATTGGGATGGCAATTATCAACGCAAGAACCGAAGTAAATAATGTCCCTGCAATAAACAGGAGTGCACCATACTGCTCTCTGCCCTGAGTCGGATCCCATTGGGAAGAAATTATAAATCTCCATCCAAACTGATGAAAAGAAGTCATGGATCCCCTGATTAAGGAGAGTACCATAGCTCCCGATATTAACAGGATCAATAACGATGCTGTAAATAAAGTATACTTTAAAATTTTATCACTATTCACTTGAACACATATTAGTTAAAATCAATTTAAGTTTTTCTTTCTGCCTGTAATTAAATTAATTATAAGACGGCTTTCCCGTCATAAGTCACTGAACGCAGAATTGTTTTGGCTTTCGCTATTGCAGGATCAGGAAGAGGAGCATAATTTACTTTTTTTGCAATTCCCTGTGCTTCCTTGCCAAGCATCCAGTCGAGCAAGTTTAATGAAGCCTTAACCTGTGCCAGTGAGCGGTTATTGTAATTTTGTTCTTTATAGAGTATAATCCATGTAAATCCTGAAATAGGATAAGCATCTACAGCTGATGAATTGGTAATCATGATACGGGTATCATCCGGCAGTTCACCTTTTCCTGCTGCACTTACCGATTCAATGGACGGTTTGATAAACCTGCCTGCCTGATTTTGCAATAAAGCAGTGGAAATTTTTTCAGCAAAAGCATACTCTGAACCTATGTATCCGATAGCACCAATGGTATGGTTTATTGTTCCTGCAACACCCGGATTCCCTTTTGCCCCAATACCGACAGGCCATTTAACCGATTTACCTGAGCCAATTTTACTTTTCCAGGCCGGACTAACCTTAGTTAAATAATCGGTAAACATATTGGTAGTACCACTTCCGTCGGAACGGTATACTACTGTCATTGGTAATTCGGGGAATTTAACGGAAGGGTTTAATTTAACCAGTGAAGCATCATTCCATGTTTTTATTTCACCCATAAGTATCTTAACCAACAAATCGGGAGTCAGTTTGATTTCATGAATACCGGGTAAGTTAAATGCGATAACAACGGCACCGCTACAGGTAGGGATATGTACAATGGATGCCGGCATTGCATTCATTTCGGCATCACTCAGGAAAGCATCCGAAGCGCCGAAATCTACCACTTTATCTTTCAGACTTCGAATTCCACCGCCTGAACCAATACCTCCATATGTAACTTTCACACCTGTTAATGCGGTATACTTTTCAAATGACATATTGTAAAAAGGGAGTGGGAAAGTTGCACCGGCAGCCGACAGTGAAATAGTTGAATCACCGGCTGACAAACTCTTTTTCTTGTCATTCTGACAGGATGTAACCAAGAGCACTAAAAACAAAAATAATCCAATTTTTTTCATACAAGTCTAATATTAAATATTACAATAATCAATTCTACTTTACTTTACTAAGATAACCACAATAGGCACAATAGGACACAATAGAAATACACAATAGATTTAATTCTACTTTATCAGATTAAAAAATTAACCACAATAGTTATTTCGTTTAATAGTTAGATTACATTTGATCATCTTGTTGGGTTTTAAATTCTTAAAATACCGCTAGGTATTTAACTATTGTGTCCTTTTATATTTTGTTTTTGTGTCTTTCTATTGTGTTCTATTGTGATCCCGATAGCTATCGGGATGGTTATGTATTTCGTTTTCTATTGTTGTTTTTATTATAGTAAAGTAGAATTAACCACACATTATAATCAATAGAAAAAAACTAAACCAAAAAAGTCACAAAAGAGAACAAAAGACAAATACCTGAAAGAAAAATGGTAAATGGTAAATGAAACTCTGTATCCTTTTGGTAAGTTTATATTAAATGGTAAATGAATAAATGGTAAATGAATATAAATCAATTAGCCCTTCATACTGTTTAGAACAGTATGAAAGGACTTTATGTAAAAAATTAATACAATTCAATTTTATTGTATATTATTTTACAACAGGTTTCCCGTTATAGGTCACTGTGCGTAAAATAGCTTTTGCTTTTAAAACTACTGCAGCAGGAAGCGGGGCATAATTAACCTTACTGGCAATTCCCTGTGCTGCCGGGCTAACCATATATTCCATTAATTTGACAGTAGCCCTGGCCTGAGCCAATGAACGCCTATTGTAATTTTGTTCTTTATAAAGAATCAACCAGGTAAACCCTGCTATAGGATATGCATTAACTGCTGAAGAATTCGTCAGCATGGTACGTGTATCGGCAGGTATAACACTTTTTCCTGCAGCACTTACCGAAGCAATGCTTGCCTTGATAAATTTACCGGCATGATTTCTTAAGGCAACAGCCGAAATCTTTTCGGCAAAAGCATATTCCGAGCCAATATATCCAATTGCTCCGACAGTTTGATGAACTGTTCCTGCAACTCCGGGATTTCCTTTGGCTCCAATTCCAACAGGCCATTTTACTGATTTACCTACTCCTACTTTACTTTTCCAATCTTTGCTCACTTTAGTCAGGTAGTCGGTAAACATATTGGTGGTACCACTACCATCTGAACGGTAAACCACTGTGATAGCCATGTTCGGGAATTTAACTGCGGGATTGAGTTTCTTCAATGATGCATTATCCCAGTTTTTTATTTCACCCAATAAAATATCAACCAAAATTTCAGGAGTCATTTTAATTTCAGAAATTCCAGGTAAGTTAAATGCTACAACTACCGCACCACTACAAGTAGGGATATGAACAATAGCAGCCGGCATAGCTTTCAATTCAGCATCACTAAGGAATGCATCGGAAGCTCCAAAATCAACTACTTTGTCTGTTAAACTTTTGATACCGGCACCAGAACCGACACCTCCGTAAGATACTTTTTCACCGGTTGCTTTGGTGTAATTTCCAAACGCCATATTGTAGAATGGAAGTGGAAAAGTTGCTCCGGCTCCTGATAATGATATTTCGCTTTGACAAAATGCAGAAGCAGTCATGAGCGCAAAAGCTAAGAATAAACCAATTTTTTTCATAATGAAATGAATTTTAATTATTGTTTTAGTAAAAAACTAAGAGTTCTTTATTTATGCTAATCTGTTAAAAATTTATACCTAAATTCACATTAATAGACGATACGGAATGTGCTCCTGCATTTGAAGCATCAGAGGAGGGATTTGCATAACGGAAATTAGGTGCAATCTGAATCCCTTTTACAGGTACAAATTCAACACCAGCCATGTATACCAGACCATCTGTTCCTGTTTTTGTAGAATTCCAGGGTAAATCAGTAGTAGTAGAAACACCATTAGTAGTTGTAGTAACTGAGATTTTATCTGACGATAAATCATCAACACGTGCAAATACGTTTAATTGTTTCACGATGGGGAGTGTGCCATATACTGAAATACCTGACCAGTTTTGACCTTTGATGTTTCCTTTACCATTCTGAGTGTTGTATTCAACAGCCAGTGTACCTTGTTCGCTCTTATATCCTACAAAAAAGTTTAATGAGCTTTGTGCTACTTTTGAAGTGGCATATGACTGGTTGGCCATATTATCATAATAAACACGGGCAAAAAGGTTCTTGATGGGTTGAACTGTCAAACCGACTGTATATTTAAAGGTACTGTCTGCCTGAACTTTTTTATAACCTTCACCATTTAAGACTTCCATGTCCAGGGCAACTTCCGGTATAAACTGAAGTTTAACCTTAGCACCAAGATCGGCACTGTTTCCAAATCCGTATTGATCCTGGAATGATTTGTATAAATAACGTTTTCCCCATACTGATTCCTGAAGGCTAAACATATTTTCACCTACCATACCTAAATCAGCTGTCACGATTCCGTGATTATATTCACCATATGCATTTTTCAAAAATGCAGTAAATGCAGAAACGCCCGGGCTGGTGCTTGCTGCAGCAACATTAGCCACATCAAATACGATCTTTCCTGAAAAATCACTGCTAAAGTTATAACCGTATCCAAAATAAGCACGGGTAATTTCAAATGCATTATTAGTCTTACTGTTAGAGGTAACGTTCGTAAAATCACTGAAAATGGTTACAATAGGTTTACCACCTGGTTTAAACACTTCGACAACAGGTTGATCCGTTTGTTCAATTACGACAACAGGTTGATCATTTTGCGCCTTTAGGACAGAGCTCATTCCAATAAGTACAATCAGGCTTAAATAAATTTTCTTCATTTTGTTTCGTTTTTAAATTACTATTGTTTTAAATTTCAATTTGTTGTTTTTTAAACTATAATGATTAATTTTTGAGCAAAAGTATAGCCAACCTGTTACGACATTGTGAAGCGGATGTTACATTCGTATGAAGATAAAATCTGAATTGATTCAGTTTGATCATAATTTTGGCATTTTCAATAGAATTGTTGGATTATTATACCAATATATGCTTGTCAACCTGCTAAAAGATGTAATACCTTTGTAACATCTAATTCGTTTTGATTTAAAAAAAAATTCATTCCTTTGTATCCAAAAAAATATAATTTAACAGAGTCAATCTTCAGATCTTATAAACAATTATCTGTTTACATGGTTAAACAATTAGTTATTACTTATTCATACTAAAAAAAATGAGACTTATAGAACAGGAATTATCGTCCCTTCGCCAGGATTTGACAGAAATGTGGAGATTAGTGATCTCCCAGGTATCCAATGCAGGTGAAGCAATCCTTATGTTTGATAAAGATTTGGCTTCGAAAGTAAATATGCGTGAGAAAAAGGTAGACGCCTATGAACTGAAAATTGATGGCTTTTGCGAGAGTATCATTGCTCTTTATCAACCTGTTGCCGTGGATCTTCGTTTTGTTCTGGCAGTGTTTAAAATCAATTCAAATCTCGAACGGATTGCTGATTTCGCCAATGGAATTTCGCATATCCTAATTGATAATCCATCGGTTATAGTGGATGCCGAGGTAATCCTGGATACACATCTTCAGATTATGATTGATCAGGTAAACAAAATGCTGACCCAGGGATTGGAAGCTTTTGAAAATGAAAAATCGAACTTCGCCGCAGCGATCTTTAATGAAGATTCACAGGTGGATGAAATCAATGAAAAAGCGGTTCATGTGATTGCTGCCTATATTCAAAAAAATCCTGACAGGGCATTCGAATGCCTCCAATTGATGGGTATATTCAGGAAATTTGAACGTATTGGCGATCATTGTGCCAATATCGCAGAAGAAATTTTCTTTTACATCGATGCCAAAGTACTGAAACACGCACAGAAAAAAACAGATTGATCAGGGAGTACGGAGTTTGAAGAGTTTGAAGTTTGAAGAGTTTGAGGTTTGAAAGGTTCCTGATTCCGATGTCTTTTGTCTTGGTTCTTGGTTCTATGCTCTTTGCTCTTTGCTCTTTGCTCAATGCTTTTGCAGTCCTTTCTGCTGGTTGGGTCTCTCGATTTCCATATCGCGAATTAATGGCTCAAAATAAACGAAATAAACCTCAAAACATACGAAGTACTTTTAAGAGTTTTCCTCTTGATTACTAAAACGTTTTTGTGTCTCATTCCCCGACTACAAAAAGTTTAGCGGTTACCCCTTTACCGGATACCTTTCAAAACCAAAACGCGGAACACGGAACACATAACACGAAACTCTTATCCTTTTAGTCGCACTCCCACATCTAAGATTCACACTTCTGCAATCAACACCAAGTGGGAGGGCGACATTCAACCAGATGTCGCCCTCCCACTTATTATTCAACCTATAAAAAATTCAACGTCAGAAGTGGGAGTGCTACTAATTGGTTTGTACCGGAAACCTTTCAAAACCATAACACGGAACACGGAACACGAAACACGGAACACGGAACACGAAACACGAAACACGAAACACTTATCCTTTTAGTCGCACTCCCACATCTTAGATTCACACTTCTGCAATCAACAACAAGTGGGAGGGCGACATTCAACCAGATGTCGCCCTCCCACTTATTATTCAACTTATAAAAAATTCAACGTCAGAAGTGGGAGTGCGACTAATTGGCTTGTACCGGAAACCTTTCAAAACCATAACACGGAACACGGAACACATAACACGAAACACTTATCCTTTTAGTCGCACTCCCACATCTAAGATTCACACTTCTGCAATCAACACCAAGTGGGAGGGCGACATCTGCTTGAAGAGTTCCGATAAACCGGAATGTCGCTTACTCCATTTGAAAGGTTTGTCTTAGAAGTGAAACACTCACTAAAACCCGTGTGAATTGCAAAATTTAGTCAATAAGATAAGCCTACCCGATTTCTAAGAAGTGAGGGCTTCACTCCGGGGAATGAGGACCCATTCAGACCGGGAGTATGGAACTTTGAACACAGAACATGGTACCTCCACCCTTTAGTCGCACTCCCACAAATTTAGGAATGAGGAGCGAGGAATGAGGAGCGAGTGGGAGGGCGACTAAAAAGAAATTTGAAGTTTGATAGGTTCCGCAGTCTTTGTCTTTTGTCTTGGCTCTTGGTTCTTTTGTCTTGGATCCTGGATCTTTTGTCTTTTGTCTTTGCTCTTGGCTCTCAATTTAGCTCTTTGTTTATTTAAAATAACTGTTATCCATTAATATTTATTTTTTTGTCATATATTTGTAATAGTTATTACACAGCCGCGAAATAAACAAGTGGTTACTTTGTATCAAATATTTAATGCAATAAGTGTATGAATCCATATCGTATTTTAGTAGTCGACGACGAAGAAGATTTATGTGAAATTCTTCAATACAACCTCGAAACTGAAGGTTATACAGTTGATGTAGCCTATTCAGCCGAAGAAGCCTTAAAAAAAGATATCAGCAGTTATAACCTGTTGTTACTCGATGTAATGATGGGCGAAATATCAGGGTTCAAAATGGGACGCATTCTGAATGAAAACCCAAAAACAACGAATATTCCTATTATTTATCTCACAGCAAAAGATTCTGAAACAGACAAGCTCACCGGATTTAATATCGGAGCGGATGATTATATATCCAAACCATTCTCCATTCGTGAAGTACTTGCCAGGGTGAAAGCCGTTATCCGCAGGTTTGAATCGAACAAAGCAGAGACCCTTCCACCGCTTCAGTTGAGCTATGAAAAACTTGAAATGTCACTGGAGAATAAAAAAGTGATGCTCGACGGTATTGAAATTCCTTTTACTAAAAAAGAATTTGAGATACTGAAACTCATGCTGGAAAATAAAAACCGTGTATTTTCACGGGATGAAATGCTCAACAGGGTATGGAGCGACGAAGTGATTGTACTCGACCGTACCATTGATGTGAATATCACCAGGCTCCGAAAAAAGATCGGACCTTACGGTAAAAATATCGTGACAAGACTCGGGTACGGGTATTGCTTTGAAGAATAAAAACAATTACAATTGCAGGACATTAGACGGATGAAATTCAAATTCCACAATTGTAAATCGTAAATTGTACATTGTACATTCCCTGATAGTATGAACCTGAACAAACGTATATTCCTGTATTTCTTTAGCATCTTCTTTTTGATGATGGCTATCATTTGTTATTTTCAGTACCAACGCGAGAAGGAATTCCGTACTGAACAACTCGACCAACAACTGATCACTTACAACTTCACGATCAACAGGTTTATTAAAGAACAACATCCCGACTGGGATAAATTAAAGGACTATGTACATTTTTTCCCGGACAGCACATTGCGGGTAACAGTGATCGACACCACAGGTTTAGTGACATTCGATTCAACAGTTAAAAAGGATACAGTTCTGGAAAATCATTTGAATCGTCCTGAAATTGAAATGGCTAACATTTCTGAAAACGGCAAAGCCATTCGTCATTCCGTGTCAACAGGAAAAGATTATTATTACCTGGCCCACCGCTTCCCGAAAGAGTATGTGCGGAGTGCATTGCCATACAATGTCAGTCTGGTGAGCATGCTTAAAGCCAACACTTTTTTCCTGTATTTTATGGCATTCATATTAATTGTGGCTATGATGGCACTTTATTTCATCGCCCGTAATTTTACCCGTTCTATTGACAGGTTGCGTATTTTTACCCAAAAGGCAGAGAAAGAAGAAATGCCGGATACAGATATTGAATTCCCGAATGATGAACTGGGCGAGATTAGTAAAAACATTGTACAGCTATACAAACTACTGTTGGTCACCAAGGATGAAGTAAACCGCGAACGGGAAAAACTGATTAAGCATCTTCAGATTTCACAGGAGGGGTTGGGTATTTTTTCTTCACAGAAAAAAGAAATACTTGCCAACACTCACTTTATTCAATACACAAACATCCTTTCCGACCAACAATGTGAGAGTTCGGATGAGATATTTTCACTTCCTGAGTTTGAAGAAATCAATCAGTTTATTGATCAAAGCATTCAGAATAACGAGCTGAAACGTAAAAGGCTTATTGTAGAGAAAAGAGGACATATTTTTTCAGTACAATGTATCGTTTTCCAGGATAATACTTTCGAAATTTCTATCAACGACATATCCGTTCAGGAACATGAAAACGAGCTGAAACGTCATTTAACCCAAAACATTTCACATGAGCTTAAAACACCGGTGAGCAGCATTCTTGGTTATATGGAAAGCATCCTCGAAAACCCGGATATGGATCCCCAACGCCAGAGATTCTTTGTTGAACGGTCATTCCAGCAGGCTCAACGGTTAAGTGCATTATTGCAGGACATTACGACTCTCAATAAAATGGATGAAGCAAAACGTCTGTTCGAAAAAGAGCCCTGTAATGTTTCGGAAGTGATTCAGGATGTGCTGAATGATGTACATTTGGAAATCGAACAAAAGGGATGTGAGGTAGTAAAGAATTTCTCTCCTGACATTCAGATTATGGGTAACCGCTCGTTAATCTATTCCATATTCCGGAACCTGGTTGACAACTCACTGGCTTATGGTGGCGAAAAGGTAACAATAGATATCAGCTGCTACCGCGAAGACGAACAGTTTTTTTATTTCTCATTCAGTGATAATGGCGTAGGTGTGGATGAAGTCCATTTAACCCGGTTATTCGAACGTTTCTACCGGGTAGACAAAGGTCGCAGTCGCAAAATGGGAGGAACGGGTCTGGGACTCGCCATAGTAAAAAATGCAGTCCTGAATCACCGGGGCAAAATCTCAGCTAAAATTGTTCCAACAGGAGGATTAAGCTTTATTTTTTCACTCCGGAAATACTAAGAAAATTGAAGTATAACTGATTTTGAGTGAAGAAGAAAATCTAACCACATATATTACAAAATATTTTATTTACTATTTATCCACAACAGGAATATTGCATTTAAAATACCGTCAGGTATTTTCTACTGTGTCCTTTTGTTGTTCAAATATTTATTTTATTTGTGTTGCTTTTGTAACTTCTGTGGTTAAGTATTTTGTTTTTTTTTGTGTTTTCTATTGTATTCTCCCGATTCCCGGGATGTGCCAATGTGGTTATATATTTTGTGTTCAGTGGTGAGATGTTTTTTATTTTAATATTTCCACAACAAACCCGTAGAACCGAAATTGCTGATTTAAGGTTTTCTTCCATCACCAATTCTCTTACATACGTTATTTTGAATCATACTGTTGCATAATATTTTTATTTTTGTATTTATCATTAAAAAAATGAATATCTTTACAAAAAAATAAATAATACTACGCATATGAAAAAAATTACAACTCTCTTCTTAGGTATTGCGGCTCTGACATTCAGTGCCAATGCACAAACAACCATTTTTAAAGAAACTTTTGGTACTCCTAGTGACCCAAAAACTGAAGTTATAGATAACCATGTTTGGGACAATGGATCTCCTATTACCTATTCATGGACACAAAACACAACAGTTGCTCCGGGTACTTTAAATATTCGTACAAGTGGAACGTCTTCAAGTGATCCAACTTTCGGTTATACAGGTGCAAGTGGTTCCGGAAATTTATACTTTAATAAAGATGCCAGTAATTCATTTACTATAAGCAATATTAATACTGCCAGTTATTCAGATATTCAACTATCCTTTGGAATAATTGGATCTAAAACTGCAGGTGATGCAAAAAAAATGAAAGTGGAATATAGTACAAACGGCACTGATTACATTCAAATTGCAATAACAAACATTAGCAACTTAACTGCTTCAATAACCAATTGGGAAGTAGTTTCAGCAGTAACACTTCCAAATGTCAGCAATCTTCATTTGAAATTTTCTACTCCTAATATAGGCGAAATCCGTATTGATGATATTCTTATAACAGGAACTGCTACAGCAACTTCCGTAAAGACTATCAATCCGGATAATCGGAAAGTGACTGCTTTCAATTCGACTCTCAAATTGGATGGATTTACTTCAGGGATTGTGGAAATATTTAATACACAAGGGAAAAGGGTTTATATGTCTGCATTTAAAGAAACAATTGAACCACAACTGGCAAAAGGATTGTACATTGTCAGAGTAGGTGATTTCCGACAGAAAATCAGTTTGTAAATTCAGTTTTGAATAACATTAACCCGGAGAAGAAACTGACTGTTGCTTTCCGGGTTTTTTATGGCACATAGTGGTTAAACCATTTGGCTAAAGCCAATATTTACTCTACTCTGAAGAATGGGCTAAAGCCCAATCTAATAGATTTATATTTCCAATCCAATACGGACATAGTGATAAATTAAAAATACAAAAGATCATGCCTGTCATTGTGATTAGTCTGTAACTGTTCATCTTTTGGCTTTATTGATTTGTCTGACAACAGGTTTTCCTTATATTTGCAATCCATTATCACATCAACAAAATAAATAACGCGGAACGCAGAACATGGAACGCTGAACACGAAACGCGAAACGCGGAACGCGGAACACGGAACGCGAAACACGAAACGCGAAACGCGGAACACGGAACGCGGAACACGAAACGCGAAACACGAAACACGGAACGCGGAACGCGGAACACGAAACGCGGAACACGAAACGCGAAACGCGGAACGCGGAACGCGGAACACATAATAAATGAGCCAATGCAAATTTTCCGCAACAAATGGACTCCCTTGTTTTTAAGTAACTTCCTGGGAGTATATAACGACAATTTTGTCAAGAATTGCATCATCTTCATTGCGGTGGGGTGGGCTATGCCGCGATGGATGACTCAGTCGCAACTGATATCCATGGTTTCGGCTTCACTGGTGGTACCATATCTTTTTCTGTCGCCGCTGGCAGGACGGCTGGCAGTGATATATTCAAAGAAGAAAGTATTCAGGGTGTGCAAGTTGCTGGAGATTCCGGTGCTGGCACTGGCATGTGTGGCATTTTATTTCCAGTGGGGATTGCTGGCAGTAACCGCTGTACTGCTAATGGGCATTCTGAGCTGTATGTATTCACCTTCCAAGTATAGCCTGATCAGGGATATCGGAGTTGAAGAAGGTGTTTCGTTCGGAAGCGGGGTATTTGAAATGATGGCTTTCCTTGGAATTCTGATTGGGACAGTAACAGCTTCGGTCGTTTCGGATATGTATCATGATTGGATCGTTTTTAGTATTTTTATCGGACTGGCATTGCTTGGTTATGTGGTTACACGCTCCATCAGGGCACACGAAATTCCGGAGAACAAAGAGGATAAAGGTACTTTGAATCCTATCAGGTTCGTGATCGATTCCTTCCGGTTTGCACGTAAACATCCTGATGTCAATTCAGCTGTGTTTGGTGCATCGGCTTTCTGGCTTATCGGAGGTATGCTTCAAATGAACCTTGTGATCCACTGCAAACATGTTTATCATACTTCAAACACCACCACCGGGATGGTAATGGCCTGTGCTGCTATCGGTATTGCCCTTGGTTGTTGGGCAGCAGGAAAAATTTCCGGAAAAGAA